>OQWE01000045.1_pt1 | contig 35980 bp, 56 predicted proteins | sample 1691591 | NCBI WGS metagenome assembly OQWE01 (sample SAMN03418265, study PRJEB22391) | human gut metagenome | biome: human-gut; feature: organic feature; material: feces | host: Homo sapiens | place: Tanzania | collected 2013-01
TGAAGGATGTTATAATCTATTCTATACAAAAGAAAGAGGAAAACAGTTTGTGGCATTAGGTAAAATACTACAATTGAGAGATTATTGGGTAAAGGATTATGAATTTGAAGATGCTATTCGTATTGATGTTTGCAAAGAGGGGGTAATAGTAACACGTAAATGTGATATAAATGATAGTGCTCTTACCTTTCCAACACGAGAAATGGCGAATGAGTTTATTGATTGTTTTGAAGATTTATTGTATGACGCAATACCTTTAGTTTAAACAAATAAAGTTATGGAAGAAAGAAATATAACAGTTACTCTTGACAAGGCAAGAGAATGGTACAATAGCGGAAATGAATCTCTTAAAGAGATTGCATTACAAGCGTTTTCAGAAAATGAATTAAAATTCAATTTTAGAAGCATTAAATCTTTGAAGGATGCTTGTAAGGCTCTTGATTTAAAATATAGTGATGTTGTTTTTACATCAAGTGCTGTAGAAAAATTCAGTCAGGCTTCTGCCGCTTTGTTTAAATTGAGTTTTATTAGAAAAGCACTCAATTTAGGTCAAGATTTACATCTTACGGAGAATCCAGATAGTTCTTATATTCATTATCCAAATGTTGTATTTGTGCCAGAAGATTCTACTTTTTTTTCAAGGGAGATTAAATCAGGCAAAATGGAGATAATAGGCAAAATTAAGAGTGACGGAAAGATATATAATGTTTTAGGTGGAGATGCTATAGACAATAGTTTTAATGGTTTAGGACAATTTTGTATAACTGAAGGTGTTGGTTACACTGGTGCTGATGGTGGATTTTTTGGTTGCGCAACGAAATATATTGCTAAACATTTTGGAAAGTATTTTGGTATGCTTATCACCGAAGCAAAATATGCTGACTTAAAAGGTGTTGAAATTATCAGTAAAAGATAAAATTATGGAAACAAAAGAAATTAAAATAGAAATCCCTCAAGGTTACGAGATTGATAAGGAAAAATCCACATGTGAAAAAATTGTTTTGAAAAAAATTGGTAATAGACCAAAAACATGGGAAGAATATTATAAATTAACAAAAGGAAACACTTCAATTTATGCTAATGGTACCACACTATACAAAGAGCGATTTACTGGTGCATACAACGAGTTCTCAACCAAAGAACGAGCAAAGCAATTCATTGCTATTGGTAAATTAATGCAACTCCGTGACTATTGGGTAAAAGGGTACAAAAAAACGGAAAAGGAATATGTCATCTACATAACCTGCCAAGGCGACATAAGAGTGACGACCTGGCACAATAAGTTTATGAAGAAACTCACGTTTCCTACAGAAGAAATGGCAAATGATTTCATCAATTGCTTTAGGGATTTAATCAAAATTGCATATATGCGTTAAAACAATCTTGACAGGATGAAAGAGGAAAAGAAATACAGACTATCATCGGAAAAACTTGAAGTTTTCGGATTAACCTTGCATCGTATTGAGGCGTTAAAAGACTTTGGCGATGTAAAGAAAGGTGATAAGGGAGGGTTTGTGGAGTCAGAGGGAAATCTCTCGCAATACCGTAACTGCTGGATTTATGACGACGCCTGTGTCTTTAATGAGGCGTATGTGTATGGTGATGCGCGTATATCTGGTAACGCTCGTGTTTATAATTATGCCATAGTGCACGATAAAGCGTCTATAGATGGTGATTGTCGTATTTTTGGAACCGCTGAAATTTCTGGTAATGCTCAAATTAGAGACAATGCATGGATATACGATATGGCACTTGTCTCGGAGAATGCTCAAATAAAAGATGATGTTTGGGTATATGGTGATGCTACTGTATCTGGTAATGCCATTGTACTTGGTAACACTAACATTAACGGAATGATGAAAGTAAAAGATAATGATGTTTTAAAGTGGTGAAAAACGGGAATGACAACAATAATTAAACACGGAAATACTGTTCGTATATATAAATGCGATAAATGTGGTTGTATTTTTATAAAAAGTGAAAGAGAAATTAAAGAACTAGAGTATAGTAATTTATTTTACTGTCCTGAGTGTTTAAATCTTATACGTGTAAAAGACTTCATTAACAAACAAGAAATAGACAAGAAATAGTCTACGTTTGACAAAATTATTTTGAAAAAGTTGAATATGGCAAACGGTCAAACAATTGATAGGTATATCTAAGAAATATGAAAACTTAATAAAGGATAAAACATCTTACTTATGTTTAGTATTAAAAGATTAAAAGAAATAATCAATTTACTTCCTACTGAAGTAAATCCTAGAATAGGAGGTTCTTGCGCATTATATTTTTATGGAGAAGTTGAATCTTATCGTGATGTAGATATTATTGTAGATTCTATAGATAATATTGATTTACCCTATCCAAAAATTGAATTTATTCATAAAAAGAGATTAAATAGAGGTATTAAATATTGCATAGATGGACAAGAAGTAGATATATTAGAAAGTTTAAGTGGTGTATCACATATTGTTTATTCTGAAATATCTAAATTACCATTTGAACAAATATCCAAGATTTATAATGCTAAACAATTAATAACTAGTTATGTTAATCATAAAGACAATTATCCGTTTGATTTCACCAGAAATGAACATCAAATAAAGTCAGAGTACAAATACCGACCTTATGATGATGCCGAGGAAGCGTTCAACGAGGCGAAAAAGCACGGATTTTGGATAAAACGGAAATCATCTGGATTTATTACCCTCATAGGTTCTATTGGTAATAATTTCGGTGAAGTTTATATTGACGGATTTAAACCGACTGAATTTTTGGATAAATTCGTTTGGCATGATGACGGTAGTCCTTGCGGGGTAATTTTATGCAAAAACATCAACAATTTAACAAACGATGAATAAGTGCCGAAAATGAAATGGTTATGAAAGATGACAAGAAATACAAGTTAACGGATGAAACTATCAACATTGGTGGCAGGGCACTTTACCGTATAGAGGCATTGGACGAGTTTTCTGACTTATGGAAAGGAGACAAGGGCGGATTCGTTGAGTCAGAGAAGAATCTATCTCAAAAAGGAAACTGCTGGATATATGACGATGCGTGCGTTTATGATGGTGGCCGTGTTGACGGTGATGCCAAAATATGGGGTGATGCCAGTGTATGTGGCAATAGTCTCGTTACCGACAAAGCAGTAGTGACAGACAACGCTGTTATAAACGGTAACGCACTCATTTACGGTAATGCCCGCGTTCGAGGTAATGCACATATTAGTGACGCTTATGTTTTGGGCAATGCTGTCGTCAGCGATGCTACGGTTTCCTGTACGGATTTCATTCGTGGTTATGCAATGATTTATGGTGATGCAAAAATTCTCTGTCAGCAGGATTATAAGGTCTTCAAGGATAGGTTAGACCCAAATAAGCATTTCACTTGGACGCGTAGTAACAATATGTGGAAATCTGAAGACTTTTACTGTAATGGAGAAGAACTTGTCAAACGAGGATATGAAATGAACGACATTGTTGGACATTACTACGAGTCATGCGTTAAATACATTAATAAATATTGTTTAAAATAACATAATAATTTAAAGAAAACTTGATTTATGAAAAAATTACTCAAATACTTGAACAACATTGTCTTGTGTATAAGGTTTCCGTTCCTGTATCCGAGGAACAGATTCACTGACCTGCACCATACTGACTGGGGGTTGAAGGATGCGGCACAGGTATGCTACAACAACTCAAGAACACTGTACACCTTAAATATTGTCAACGAGAATCAACTGAAGGGAGAGAAAACAAAGTTAATAAACAGCGTTGGTATTACAGGGCGTAAGATTGACGACCATATCATCAAACTCTCATACAAGCGAGAGAAACCAGTGGCGTATGACATCAGCGTGTATACAGACGCACCAGTGAAAAATGTCGTTTTTGTGGATAGAGACAAGGCAGATTGTAATACCATATATGTTGTGGTGGAAGACGGATACGACATCAAGAAGCATTTCATAATGGGCGAATTCACCGTCAACAAGTATCTGAAATACCTATCTAAGATACTTAACTGGATTCACAGGTACCCAGTTCAATCGTTCCACTGCATACCTACGTACACAGAACTGGACGCTATGGATAAAGGGTGGAGAAAACGGTTCGGAATTGACATATGCAAGGATGTCAAGAAATCACTACTTAAGAACGGTGGAATTAAGCATCTTCTAAAATACCGCATAATGCAGATAAAGGAGAAATGGGGGCGACTCTGCTGGTACGACGCGAACGGCACTACAGAGATACTGAGTCAAATCATACCTAAATACGAGGAGTTGTCATACCATACCTGTATATCTTGTGGTAAACCAGCGACAAAACTTACAACTGGATGGATTTGCCCGTACTGCGACGACTGTATTGGAGACAGAAACTGGAAGGACATCAATAGGGAAGATGAAAACGAATGGTAGTCTGAAAGAGTGTCTGAAATCTGTTATCAAGGAGTATATATATGACCCGTACTCAATCGTGAAGAGACGGAAGAATGATGATGACAACTGGATAGATGTCAATTACTATGACCTACTTGGCGATAATGTTATCGAAGGATATACCTACCGAATTAGGACTGGAGACGACACTTACGAGATTAAGTTCGGATGAGATAGACACTGTGAGCAACCACTCCAATTCGGGGTGGTTTTCTTTTCTCCATTAATGCTTGTAAAGGGCGTATAGAAGGGCGAATAAACGCCTTGAAAACGCTTGTCTATACAGTTAAGTGGTTCAATAACAATACATTGAAAGGGCGAATAAGACAGATACGACAAGTTTAAATCAATATCATTGCCAAAGATTTTGCTGTTCATGAATTTTTTCTTACCTTTGCATAGTAAACAATTTAACGGATTTTATATATGTTATCTTATATTCTATTGACATTCGCGTTTATCATACTCGCGAATATTTTTGACAACATAAGCGACAGGTTCAGCAGGATGAATGTATTCAACATCATTTTCTACATCCTGTCAATTATGATGCTTTCGTGCGCGTTTTGCTGTGGTCTAACACTAATATTAACATTTTACAAAATTTAAGACAATGATAAGAGAATTTAAAATTTACTTGTCCTCCCCAGTACAGGATATACCGAATGACTACTATCACCAGATGCACGGTTTCGTGTCATCGCTCTTAGGAGAGAACAAATACAAAGAGCAAGGCAACAGATATTCCTACAGTATGCTAAACAACGGAACACTGTCTGAAGGAAAATGGTCATTCAATGATATGCCTACGTTCAATGTGCGTATTGGAGACAAGGAGACATTTGACAACTTCAAGAGCAACATCATCAAAGGAGAGGCAAAGTTGTTTGGAATGGAGGTAGTTGGAATCAAGGAGATATATGTCTCAACTGACAACAGTATCTTCTTCATTAACCACGACACGCCTTTGAGACTATCAAATAAGTTCGAAAGGATTTTCAGAAAGTTGACCATAGACGAGAGAAAACAGGCGGAGGAATATATACTACACAACATCAAAACACAGATGGACAAGTTTGGATTGTTGATGCCAGAGGATACAACAGTTTCAATCGTAAGAGAGTACCAACGACGAATTGTAAAGACAAAGGGAGTCTACTCAAACACAAGACGTTTCAGTTTGAGGGTGAACGCAAGTGACGAGGTCAAGGAGTTCATTATGCTTCACGGTATCGGACGCTCTACTGGTTTCGGGTTCGGATACCTCTATTAATAGATTTTTTTATGGAAATGATATACATGTTGTCCCTGTAAATTAATTGTATGAAAAATGGCACAGTGCAATAAAGTCCTGTGCCATTATAATTATATCTACTATATATATTGACAACAATATTCCAGTTGGCACGAAAAAGATAAGACTACCATCAGAAAAAGAAAGCGTTTACTATTCATCCATAAACTGTTGACTAAAATAAAATATTGCTTTTGTGATTGATAAAGGATTTTCAACCATGTTAATGGGGTAAAACAGCACATCCCCTTTATGACCGTCATACCAAACAAAAAAGTTGTTGATATTATCTTCAATACTTGATATAATAGTTAAGAAAATATGACGTAACCATATTGTGTCTCTCAACGATTCATCAAAGACCCAGTCTTTGATATGAATACAAGTTGAACTTTTAACTTCCTGTTGTAGGTCGAAATTTGCATATTGTAAAGTGTTATTTCTCAATGCATTAAAATAAATTGATTCAGACATATTAAGCGTATCCAAAACATAATACCCAAGTACAATTATTCCTTTATCAGATGGAGAGTATACAATCGTGGCATTATCAGGTATGCCTTGTGGAAAAACCTCAGCACAGCATCTATTTGTATTCTCATTCAATTGTAAAGTTGTATATGATACACACAGAATGTTTTTGATAATTGGATTCGCTTGTAAATTTTGATACATAATAATGTTGTTTAAAGTTTTGCGGTAACAAAAGTACGTATATTTTTCTTACATAAGATGATATTTATCAATAAAAAGCATTAAAAAATGCACGCATCAGATATTTTAAGTCAAATATTACAACGATATAAAGTGGTATGTTCAAAACATACACAGTCCCCTCAATTTATACCGAACACAAAAGGAGATTCTTTTTATCTTATTAGAGAAGGCAATAATAGTATAAAACCAACACAAATTAGAATATCAAATCATGGAACATATATCAGGTCGTGGGTAGATAGGGACGAACTTGGTGATAGTGTTAATAGGGTGAATCCTGCGTTTTGTACCAACATATCAATAGTGTTTGTTGATGAAAATAAAGATTTGACAGATGACTGTAAAGGGATGCAAGATTGCGAAAACTGTGAAATAGTTTCTTGCAAGCCGCAAACATTTGAAGGGCAAGACCAAATAGGTAGACCATATTCTATTATTCAATATGTCTATAGTAGTAAACATATAAAAAGACAGTATATCAATGGACTAACTAAAGCAATAGCGGAAGCGAGCGTTAAAGGTGAATATGTAGACCCTTTAAGAAACATTTATAGGGCGGCGAAACAAAAAGAATTTCATTCATCAACAAAATCACAAAACAACCGACAGAAATTAACCGAAAGTAAACAATATAATACAAATATGAATAAGAATAAAATTAGACTGACCGAGTCGCAGTTACATAGGATAATCAAAGAATCCGTAAAACGTATTTTATCAGAAACGAGATTTGGTAAACCACAACCTGTTTTTGGAGACGCAATCAACGGAAAATCAGCATATTTAATAAACGACACTGGAAGGATGGTTGCTGTAATAGATAACCTCAAATTTGTTGGTAATGCAATCATAGGAGGGAATAGGGCGACAGATGAGAAGGTGACTTTTTATTTGACTGGTTTATTCGGACATCCTGTGGACGGTTCGACATTACCTGGTACCCGCAAGACAAAAGATGGTTTGTATATCACACACCTACAAATGGACGGTGGTGATGAATACTACGAGTTGCTGATTGATGATTATTTATTAACCCCAGAATCAGCGGCGGAATGGGACTACTATGACCCACGTAATAGAAGGGATATGGATGATGATGACATCAATAGATTTTATTAATTACCCCACCATCATACACAATTTCAACTCATAGTGCTTGACCACGAGTCCTATAGACTTGTTGAACATATCACAGAAGCGTTCCGACTGGGACGCTTTTCTTGTGTTCCATCGGTAGCACGCCTCGTCGATGTACGCTTGCAGGTGCTCATCGCTCACGTTGTGGTAGCAACCGTCAATCATTCTTCTGAAATGGCACCAGAACCCCTCAATGCCGTTGGTGAACACATCGCCATTGGCGTACACCTCCGCACCGTGAGCGACAACGGAGTGCCTGTAACCCAGTTTCTCCAGTCCCTTGTATGCACTCAACTCGTCAGTAATCACATGGGAACCCTCCTCCACAAACTGCCCGATGATAGGTTGCAGAGTTGCCCTGTCGGTCTTGCTGACAATAATCGCACGGACATATGACATCGGAACCTCATTTCCGTTTCGGTCAATGATGTAACTGCGCTCCATCATTCCGAACACAGGCGTTTTGGTCTTAGTGCTGCGACCTTGCGTGCGTGGTGTGCGCATACTCTTGTGCTTCCATTTCTCCTTTCCGCCGATATACACCTCGTCGCACTCCACAATCCCGCTTAACGCTGTTGCGTCGTCCTGCTTGTACAGCGTGCGTATCTTCTGTAGCATATACCACGCGGTCTTTTGAGACACGTCAATGTCTCTGCTCAACTGGTGCGACGACACGCCCTTCTTGTGCGAGGAAATGAGATACATGGCGATGAACCACTTGCGTAGTGGCACTTTAGTGTTCTCAAAAATCGTACCTGATATGACCGAGAAATTGTGCTTGCACCTGTCACAGCGATAGCGACCGTCAAAACGCTGTTTGCAATGGTGCTTACCGCAAATCGGACAGACCACATCACCACCCCAGCGTTGCTGTGCAAGAAATTCCTTGCAGACTTTCTCTGTGGTGAAATACGATGTGAGCGAGAAAAGATTGTCAAATTCAAAGAGTGCTTTCATAGATACAGATTCGTGTGTGTTTCCACATGCTAAGATACTAGACTTCTTTGAATTACGCAATACCCTATCCATTTTTTAACAGTATTTTTATTAACAATACCGCAAAAAAAGGAGAAAGCAAGTTTCTCCTCGCTCCCTCCCGATAATTTACAGGGACAACTTGTATATCATTGCCATAATTATTGATTTACTTTATGTTACTGTTATAAATAGTCTGACCATTCGATAAATTGGATGAATCACGTGCAATTTGTGCTATTGAACCATTATCTTCCACTTTTTTTGGATTGAAGACATATTCATTACAAATGGTATTCCATTTTCCGCTATCATTAGGGTTGTCATCAAAGGCATTAAACACAATGTTATAGAAATTGTTTGCTTTATATCTCTCTGTCCAATTTTTCATTGAGCATGTATGATTGGACAACCTTACGACTATTATTGCGTTTGATGTTTTTAAAGTTCCATATGTGGTATAACCTTCTTTTAACGAATCATCTTTAACATTTTTAAATGAAAATCCTTTTTTGCTCAGAACTGACTTAACCAAACTTATCTGTCTTAGTGATAGTTGTTTTATCATAATCTGCTCTTTTTCTTCCATAGTTACCAATTTCAATTTAACATCTGATTATCCTTGGTCCTTTGAACTGTAGTTTATGACCGTTCTCAAGGCACACCTCAAACAACTCCACATCTCCGCATGGATTGATTTCGCACTCATCCTTCAATGAGTAAGTGTTTCGTATAACGGTTTCCTCCCAGTCGATAACAGGCGGTGACGCCCATGCCTTTAGTATAACAGTCAGTCCACCGAGACCGCAATACGGGTCAGCACCGCCCTTTTTCCACGACCAAGCGTTACCTAACTAGGCGTAATCACGCTGTAGTTTATTATACAGGTCAGAACTTTCCTCTGTTGCGTCCTTTATCTGCAATGCTCTTTCACAGTAGATTAGACCTCTGTCGTTGACAATTAACTCATCAGGAAAACCATACTCCCAGATGTCCATCATTTCAATTTTGAAGGCGTGAGGGTCCTCAAATATCTTCTCAATATCCTGCTCGTTGTTGTCAAGTATGTCTGCGACAAAGTCGTGGATAGAGTTGTATTCCTTTGCCTTCTCTATAGCGTCTTGTGTAAGAACGCCAGGACCCATTATATCAATGTAGTTAGTTACTCTATCAGCGTCAAGGTCAATCTCGTAGTCAGACGAGTAAATATTGATGATATCCTTATTGAGTATATTTTGAACCTCGTTGTCAATATATTGTCTTGCTGAGCGTTCAGTACCGAAACTTGGTAATTGTCCTGGTTTACCTATATTGTTCCAGTGGTCAAGGAAATGCCTATAGTTATGGCGACGGTATATGTCGTTATCGTTAGGATGCGAGAAAGGTATCTCAAGTTGATTGTGGTCCTCTCTCAATACCTCTTTTCTAATCATCCTTGTGAAATATTCCTCAAGTAAAATGCTTTCTCTCTGATTCATTGTTATTACAAATTATATGAAGACAGGTCAAGTATTCCGTCTCTTTCAAGAGATACCACGTTGTGTTGTGCGCATAGTTCTTTCACTTCGTCATCACTTAGTAACCTGTTGATTTTAAACGCGCCAGCGATATACCAAGTTGCCCAGTCTGGTGCGTTGGTGTTTGTACGAAACTCATAAGCACCGTCAACTGGTAAGTTCTTCAGGTAGGAGTTTCTTGGGTTATTGACTACCGTTCCGTCCTTCCTTGTATATGTGCCGTTTTTTCTTGCCTCGCCGTTGTAGTCCTTGTCGAATGATATCTCACATTCGGCCCATACTACATTTTTCTTTTGCATCCTTGTCTTGGAATAGTTGTAATCCTTTCTTAGTTTACCTTGGGAGTCAAGATTCTCTGGTTTTCGTTCGTCAGAGAAATTGTCCTTTTTCGTGTAGATGTGCGGTGCGAAAGGAACGCTGCCGAAATGGAGTCCAGGACGGAAGGAAAGTCCGCCTAATTTTGATTTGACCCTTATCTTGCCAGTAGGTTCATTGGTTTCGTCATCAATCTCTATTTCATAGTCTCCAATGCCAGCGTTATACCACTTTCCTATTCTCCATCCAGTAGTTGAATCCACAAAAAGAGGATAGACCATTCCGTTCTTTTTAGTCTCGTTTGTGAGTTTCACTTGCTTATACACCTTGAGAGTGACTGATGGGGGTGTTTCACGTTCAGTCATTTTCTGTCCAGGGTGTTCTTCCCACCTCTCACATAAAAGATTTGAAATGGATTGATATATTGCTTCTGATAGTTGACTATATGAAATTTTTCTCATTTGATGTTGCTTAACATATACTATAAATAGTTGAAATAAAACAAAATCCACGATGCTATCATTGTTGCATCGTGGACTATTGCTGGCAGTGTTGAGTTGTCTTATATAGATTACAGGAATCGCTTCAAATCCTCCATCATATACGGGTTGATGACTGTCTCTATCGTGTCATCGTCGTACTTGACAATCCATTTGTCCTTGTCGGAAGCATCAACCTCTTTGACGTGGTTGAGTGATTTCTTGAACATTGTACTTTCAAAGAAACCGTTTCTCGTCCGTGAGACCTGGTCAATATACGCCTTGGCGTCTTGAAACTGCTTGTCTGGGCCTGTCAGCAGTTGTTCCCCAAAATCTCTCCATCTCAAATCTGTCTCTGAAATGTGTTGAGACACGTTAGTCCATCCGATTCGCATCACATAGAACAGTCTTGCGTTGTGGTCCTCAAGCATACGTTTCTCGTTCAGGAAACGCAGGTCGTCAACGACAACATTGTCGTATTTCTCAATCTCGTTCTCTGCCTGTTTGACGTGCCATTCTGGTCTAAGTATTCTAATTAGATTTGTACCTATGAACTGTAGCATATCCCTGATACTGTTCATTTTAACGACACCGAAGCAACAGTCTATGGTGTCTTTGTCAATATCAGTTGCCTCGTATAAAATATTGGATGCCCTCTCGTCAATCTCGTATGGTTTATCAAATTGAACCTCTTTTCGGTTATTCAACTCCTCTACGCTTATTGACAGCATATCGCTGATAAGTCGTTTCAACGGAGTGGCGAAACTCACTATCTTGAAACCGTTCTTTTCCGCCACCTTTGCGAGTTCTGTCTTACCAGAACTCTTTCTTCCTGCAAATCCTATAATCATTGTTTCTTTTGCTCTTTTTCTGTTTCCTTGGACTGTTCATTCTCACTTGGTTCCACGTAGTCGTCTCCACCGCAGATATGGTCATCACGGAGGTCATCAACCATTTCTACTGACCACGCATCCTCGATGATGTCAAAATAGTCTCCGATTAAATTCTCAACATCACAGACATACTCGCTGAATTTCACTTTGTCATTTTCATAGTCTGGTTTTGGTATAATTGCGGCATAACGCCACAATGAACCTTTGAAGGTATTCAAACTCTCTTCGGCGCTTGGTCTACCTCCGTAATTAGAATTAGAGTATTCCCATCCGCAGAACTGTATCTCTCTCTTTTTGGTAAGGAAAGTGTCGTCGTTGATGAGACCAATAATCCATTTTCGCCAGATATCCTTCAACTGTCTTACACAGTCGTCAACAAACATATTGAACTTGAGGATGTTTGTGTTGAGATTAAAGATGTTGTCAATATCCACCTCTGTCTTCATCACCACAGTCAACAATGACTGCTCAAGAATTTCCCTTGTGAACAGGGTATTTGTAGGGGTTCCGTATTTTTCCTTGAACTCCTCCTCTGAAAGTTTTAAACATATGCTGTATCCCATAATGATATTATGTAGTTAAAAATTAATAAATAATTGTCTCTGTCAAATATATGTAATTTTTCTTTTAGAAATTTGTAACAAGAACCTCGTTGAAATTCTTTACAGTATTGTCGTTGAAACTGATGTAGTTACTCTTAATAGGAAAACTATTGTAATTTTTTGACCATTCAAGGAACAGATTGTTTACCTTTCCTTTGTAATGCGTGACATTTGAAATAGCAAACTTGATATCACGCTTGTTTAAGTCATCAAGCAGGTTAAGCAACTCACGTTCAGTTTCTTCGTTCCACAACTTATTATATTCACTAAATGTAATCAAGTATGGCGGGTCAAGGTAAACAAAATCATCTTCGCGGTAATCTATGTTGTTAAGAAAAACTCTAAAATCCTCATTGTACCAGACCACATTCTTGTCTTTCAACAGCATAAAATAGTCAACTATGGCATTATATGTGTTCTGGTTGAAGTCAACATTACCTACTGGTAGATTGAAGTCTCCTTTCTTGTTAAAACGTAGCATTCGGTTAAATCCGTAAATCAACAAAGCGTATAACTGCATAATGTCTTGTTTTCCGCCTTTGTTGAAATCATCTCTAAGTCGAGAATATGCCTCCTTGTTGTATTTAGCGAAATATGTTTTTGGGAATGATTCCTTTAACTCTTTAGGTACCGTATTCTTCTTATATGAAAGAGATAGGTTATATTTCTTGACAATATCAAAGAACTCTTTGAAGAATTCCTCTTCTCTATCAACGTAACTACACAGCATCTTGTGAATAGCAATAACGAAACTATCAATGTCGTTCAATAGAAATTCATTAGCATCCACATTCATGAAAACACTCCCTCCACCTACAAACGGTTCAATTAACCTGCCAATATGCTGTGGAAAATGAGTTTTAATCTCATTAATCAATTTATATTTGTCGCCTACATAAAAGAGTGGCGAACGATGTACTCCTTGTTTCATTATTTATTCAGTTTTAATTAGTAATGTCTTGTTTTTGTAATATACATAGCACCAGGCAAGATTGTCAAAAAGACAAGAAATAGACCATAGTCCTAACGCTACCTTCAACGAAGGGAGAAACAATAACGCTAAACCGAAACCTACGATACATGTGATACCACCTACGATTGAGTTATTGTTGTCGTATGCCTCTCTCTCGTTATGACCTTCCCAAAGTTTCGACCTGAATGACATAATGCACTTGCTGATGAAAATCGTCACTAGGCACGAGTACAATAACGATGCTATGGCAAAAATCCATACGTTATAGTCAATAAACAGTAAATAAATGCCTAAACTGAACGCTACTATTGATTCTGTCAACGCCAATGGAATAAACCACATTATTGCTTTTTCGCGTATTCCACCTTGCCACAATACACCTATGATAAAACCGCATATGCTACTTGCCAGCGCCTGAAACGCTATATATTCAGCAGGCAGATTTGAAACCAGTTCTTTGGTGATAGTAGGACCGATATAGGTGTTTATAAGTCCAAAGACAAATACCCAAATCAGAATCAATGTCTGGTTCCTGTCTGCATGTAAATTCAGTTTGTTCCCTAACAATCTAAATAATCTCATTCTATTGCCTTGATATTGATTTTAGGTTTAATCATAAATAGGATATTCGCGGTAGGTTCAATCAACTCTAAAATCTCGTCCATTGGTTTATACGCCATAGGCGACTCGTCCTTTGTCTCCTCGCATACCGTTGTTGAATAGACATTCGACATTGACTCCTTGAACTCGTCAATTGATATATTCTTCTTCGCCTGTGCTCTTGACATCAACCTACCTGCACCATGAGGGGCGCTGTAATTCCAGTCTGGATTAGACTTTCCCTCGCAGATAGCGATACCGTCTCTCATATTGAACGGTATAATCATCTTCTCCCCTACAACAGAGCGTATCGCACCCTTTCGGATGATGAGGTCGTCAAAGTCGATGTAGTTGTGCATCGTGTTAATCCTGTCGTCAGTCAACGTGATTGACATTCGCTTTGATATGATGTCGTTGATTATACCGAGTATCACCTTGTGGTTATATGATGCGTACAATGTAGCAACGACCATATCAGACATATAACCGTTAAGGTCGTCACCAGAAAGATAACCGTCAATGAACTGTCCCTTGAACTCTTCAGTGAACTCCTTGATTTTATTCTGCCATTCGGTCTTAGGGAAACCGCTGTCCTTGACATACTGAACGATACGTTTCTTGTCATCTCTGGATAGTGTGTGTTTCGCGCGTGTATCCCAATACTTGCACACTTTCAGTCCAAAGTTTCGCGAACCGCAGTGTATAGTTAAATAACCGTTTCCGTCATTATCTTCACCGTACTCAATGAAATGGTTTCCACCGCCTACAGTACCTATTGACTTGTAGAACTTGCCAATATCAAGTCCTAATCGTCTGCACATATCTGTAATGAAATCCTCGTCAATTCTCTTGATAGGGTTGATAAGCGATTTGTTCTTGCGGTGAATAGCGTTATATTTGTCCGTCATCCACTTGTAAAACTCCTTGTCGTTATACATACGCTTTGAGTGGATTGCAAATCCCATAGGAACCGCTTTCTTGACCTCCTTCTCGAACTTGGCATATTCGTCCTCTGTAAGCGCTCTGGAGAGACGCACTGTAGTCATCTGGCATCCTATATCAACACCGATGTGATTGGGGTTCACATACGCTCCTACAGGGCAGGAGAAACCAATGACGATGCCCTTGCCGCTATGCACGTCTGGCATAATCCTTATATTAGCACCCTCAAACGCCTTGGAGTCTGCAATATCATGAACTGTATTCAAGGCCTCCTCCTCTATGTTGTCTGTAAAGATTTTCACATCCTTACAATATTCACCTTCAAATGTAATCATTGTCTTGTAAAATTAATATTAGTCAACATATTCCATATAGAGTAATGTACTGAATGGATTTTTGTGGACATCTACGTCTGGAAACGCCTGTTTGAACTTATGTACGTTGAACGGTTCAACAATAAGATGACAGCAACTCTTAGTCTTGACATCTTTGACAATGGAAATGTCGTTGACTTCAAGGTATTCTAAAATTTTCTTCTTTGTGTCCTCATCGTCAACATCAATTAGAAAACGCTTTACCTTTGACTTGACACTACCGATAATCTTGTACAGTTGTTTGAGTGGATTATATTCACGATTGTCGCCTATGACATTTTCAACCAAATGTTTCAGCATTAAGTCATTTACATCCTTGAATGACTTGTAGTAAGGACTGATATAGGCGCGTGCATTATTTCGTCTACAAATGTCAATAATTTCCTGTCGCCTTCCTGACAGTTCTGAACTGCTTGTCAAAATAAATTGAGAAATGCATCCTTTACTTTTAACGCTTTTGTCTACATTGTCCTTTTTCCTCTTGAGGATTTGGACGTGGATGAAACAGGTAGGCGTTTCTGTTTTCTCATTGACAAAGTCCAAATCGAGAAACTCTTTTCTGAATAAGTCAAAATTGTCAATTACTGTTTTTGGACAAAGATTCTCTGTGTCCATGTCCTTATATGTACTTTCGTTTTTATCTCCCATATTATCTTGTTTAAATAAATCCCAATAAAGGTTATTCAGTTTTAAGAATGTTTCGTTCTTGCAAAAACTCAATGACAGGAATGATATTCATTGTGCCAATGTCATCACCATATGCATATTGAGAACTTAAATAACAGTCGTCACATTCTCCTCTTAACCAGTCGTTAACATTCTCCACTAATTCATCGCAATATTCGTTATATTCTTCTATATCAAAGAAGTCAGAAACATTACCAAGGAAAATACCAAGTATGTCTTCCATCAAATGTTTGCACTCGTTGAAATCCAATTCTCTGTTCAATATCAAACCTTTCGGAAAACCATTCTTCTCCATCGTCATTTGAATGGTGCCAATCTTAAATGTCTTGCTCTCCATATGGTTTCATTTTTATCTCGGACCCAAGTTCTTAAGATGAAGGTACATTTGTTCTTCAATTAAAGATTCGTTGACGGAATCATTAAGTTCTGTAGTATCCCTACTAAATACGGTAGTCCTACATTCAGGACATAGTATGTATGCTTTACATTCATATTCTTCTTCGTCTGCTATAAATACACATCCACAATCTGGGCATTTATAGGTGCGTATAGTGTTTCCGTGTTTAATTACTTGTATCATTTTTTAATTTCTTTTTAATTTACAGCACAAAGATAGTACATATCTTCTGATAAACCAAAATTATTCACCATTCCCTTTAATCTTCTGAAAAACGGTGTCCTTCAAAAAATGTCTGCAATATTTCTTGAACGACCTAATCTTTAACGGTTTGATTGGTCTGTCGTTCTCATCCATAACAAACAGGTAAGGTTTTTCAAACCTATAGACGCAAGAAGGTAATACTACATTCGCCACAAAGTACCTCTTCACCTTGATGAACGGTTCGTCCTTCTTTCTTACCGCCCTGTTGACATACTCGTTTAGCGCGTTAATGATTACCTTGTCATTATCGCGGAAAGACAGGTACTTGTTGATGTATTTTGTGACATTGCTGATATGCACATCGAGTCTCTTGTTGATTCTGGTAGAGATTCTCGTGTAAATTCCCTCAACGCTCTTGATATCTTCCATAGAGCATACGCTTATACGACATGGATAGTCAAACTCATTAGACTTGTAATCAACAAGCATACGCCAGTTGACAACTTGAGGTTTGCATGGGTCGCCATATGCATTTGTGTCACGGATAACAGTGAAATAGAAACCGTTCTCAAACTTATTGAACTGGTTGTGATTGTCGTCGTTTCGCTTATAACCGCATCTTTCAAGATTCCATCTATCAATTTTCTTCATGAGATAATGTAATTACGTTGTTAATAACAGTGCAAAGATATGTAGTTTTTTTCAATTTTGCAAATTTAATCAATAAAAATCCGTAGACATTTTATCTTGTCCACGGATTTCTGCTGTTTAAGTGATATTAGGTCTTAACCGTTCTTCTTGTTTATTCTTTCAAAGTAAAATTTGTCAAACGGTTTTACAGTTAGCATTCCAAGTTTTTTAGCGAGTTTCGCCTGGAATGTGTTCTGGCAAGTCTCGTAAAGAGTTGTCATAATTTTTTTCCGAAACTGCTCAATATCAAGTGTCCCCTTGTAGAAATTACATTGACGGCAAGATGGATTAAGATTCTCAAGATTGTCGTCCTGTGTCTCAACTCCATTGTTCTCAAGAGATGAAGCATAAACCGCTTTAATGTGGTCTACCTGCATCGTTCTAAGTGTTAATTCGCATCCACAATAAGCACATCTTCCGCTATACTTATTAAAGACTGCTTCTCGTTGTTGTTTTGAAATTCTCTTATGTTTCATTGTTCTCTAATAATGTAAAACCTTTCTTTTGTCGTTCTTTCATCTGTTCTTCTGCCATTATCTTGTATTCAGTCCAAACATATGTCTTTTTGATAGTCCTACAGAAATTGAGTTGATATGTGGCAGAAAGCATAATGAACAGTGTTGTAAATGTACTGAAGTCAAAACTGAATGAACCTACATTGTAGACAATTTCTGGATTAGAGTAATAAAACCGTAATGTGCCTATAGCAATGTCTCCAACACATATGTTGCAAACAAACAACAAGACAACAAGCGAGATGTTGAATGATAACTCTATTAGAGTTTTCTTATTGATATATCTTAACGAGTCTCTGAATTCTTTGTTTGCTATTTTACTTAAATGCCATTTTCTAAAGCATAACATATAGGCTGAATATCCAAAAACCGATACTGTACAACATAAGGACGCCAGTGCGTACTTGTGATTCAGTGATAGACCAAGTGAATTGAAGATAATCGCTACAAGCAATGATAATGCTGTTATTATGTAATATGTCTGTTTCATCTTATTCTTCCTTCTTATCTTGTTTTTTTTCTTCGTTTAAATTCTCGGCCCATTTGTCCAACGCTTTGATACATTTGGCTGGCAATTGTTTTGCCGTGTCATTCGATTTGATGTAGTCAATCGTGCCACCAACGCCATAGATTAATAATGCCTCATTCGTGGTTGGAATGAATAAGTTCATGAAAACCGAAACAAAAAATACAATTGCACATCTTTTAGACCAATATAAGTATTTGTTATATATGCCCATATGCAATTTCCAAGGCGCACTACCTTCAGGATGAATATTTGCGTCACTTTTTGAGAGAAGTCCAATAAAAAATACAACAATTGTGGTTACAACACTCAACACTGCGATAAGACATAAAAATCCACATATTCCGTCAAATCGGGTTATCCAGTAAATCTCGTTCATAATAGTTAATTTATTTATGATGTTTTTTTTTTATCCACTACAAAGGTAATAAAAATCATTGCGATTCACAAAAAGACCATTCCATTCCGTGTCTCGCTCCACCCATTCACTCAAACCAGTTATTACCGTAAGGGACTCCATTAGTGGTATCAATATTCGTGTCCCATGTACTTTTAACGGTCTTATCCATCACGGCAGGTACTCCGCCATATAACTGGTCACGAATGCAGTTTGCGAGGAGAACATCTCCAGATTTATCAAACTTTTCCGCAAGACGCTCTCCATATTGCATTACCATTGCTTTATTATTCTTGATTCCTCCTTCAATAATACGAAGAAGATTAGCGAAAATATCTTCAATTTTTACTTTACTTAATTCCATCGTCATTCCCTTACTAATAAATCTGATATTGACAGGCATTTATGTCTCCACATAAATGCACATTACCACAAACTACTGCATCATCAGACACATGTACATTACCATGAATTTTTGCATTGTCATATACTTGAGCGTTATCTGTGACGATAGCGTTCTCATATGCGCATCCGTCGTCATATATCCAGCAGTTTCCTTCTTGAGATAGATTCTTCTCTGACTCAACGAATCCGCCCTTATCACCTGTCTTAATGTCACTAAAGTCTTTTAACGCTTCAATTCGGTATAAGGTTTTACCGTTAACCTCAACAGTTTCATCCGTTAATCTATATTTCTTATTTTCATTGTTTTCACTCTTTAAGACATCCTCTACATAATGTATAATTCTCTCGTATTCCAGACCGCTCTTCTTGCTGTCTTGATATGCCTTTTTGATTAATTCTTCTCCAGTACCATAAAAGCATCCTACAGACCACATATTGTTACTGCGAGTCCAAGTGAAATGTCGTCCAGAAGACCACCAGTTCTTGAATACCATATAATCGCTCAACTCGGTTATTTTCGCATCGCCGCATATGCAAGCATTGCCACAAACTTCAGCATCTTCACAAACTAAAACATTCCCGCTAACCCACGCATTGTCATATATAACAGACTTGTCATATACACGAGCGTCGCCACAAACCCATGTCTCACCATACACGTGAGCGTTTCCATAAACAAAGGCATCTCCATACACGTGAGCGTTCCCATAAACACAAGCATCTCCATATACAACAGCGTTATCGTATACCCACGCTTTGTTATATACAGTAGCATTACCTTTTACACTGGCCAGACCATAAACACAAGCGTCATCATAGACCCAACACTGACCTTCTTGGGAGAGATTACGTTTACATTGAACGAAACCACCCTTGTCTCCTCTCTTGACATCACAGAAATCTTTTAATGCCTCAATACGATAAAGCGTTATGCCACGAAGATTTATGGTTTCGTCCGTTAACTTGTATTTCTTGGTTTCGTCTTTTAAAACATCCTCTACATACTTGACTACCCTCTCGTATTCACGAGCACTTTCTTCATCATCTTTATAAACATTCTTAATTAACTCGTCACCTGTACCGTAAAAAAACGAGGTTCTCCACATATTGTTACTACGTGTCCAAGTGAACAAATTCCCGTCTGACCACCAGTTCTTGAATACCATATAGTCTTGTAACTCACTTATCTTAGCGTCTCCACATATACGAGCATAGTAATACACATAAGCGTTTCCAGATACAATGGCATCGCCATACACACATGCACCATCATACACGTGAGCATTGTCATATATACGCGCATTACCCCATACATATCCAGTGCTATATACCTTTGCGGTGTCATAAATCCAGCAATTACCATATTGAGACAAATTGGAATGGTTTTCAACATAACCGCCCTTATCACCTTCCTTTACATCTCCAAAATCTTTTAATGCCTCAATGCGATAAAGGGTTCTACCAAGCAGATTCGTCGTTTCATCCGTTAACTTGTATTTCGGTCCATCTTCTGTTCTACAAAGTGCGCGTCCAATGAGATTATCCCCTGTAAATGTAAGTTTATATTTATCGTTCTTTTCCATAATTATCGTTTATTACAATCATCTGTTGTGGCAGATGCATGTTCATATTCATATTTTTGAGTATGTCCTTCAATTTTCCAAGATGAAGGCACATTCACTTTTTTAAACAAGTCATCTATACTTGTCAATGATATATATTTTCCAAATATTCCTTTCTTTAATGCACAAAACTCTTCAAAAGTTTTTGCATTTTCAAAGGTTAAGTTTTCCTTGTCAATCTTATATTGCGGCATTTCAATTCTTTTGTTCTTTTCGTTTTTTGTCATAATAATCGGAATGGCTCATCTTAACATTGTCAAGATTTTCTCTCAAAAAATCACAGCACTTCATAACAGTTTCATAGAGTTTAAACATAGCATCTGCACTCTCTGGGCGAGAGAATTGATAACCTGCATAACCTAAATCATTCTCCAAATTGTGGTAGCACTCCGAACAGAATATTTTCATTTGTTCAAGATAATCAATGAATTCGTCTTTTCTTTGAGCACTGATTTGCTCTTTGATGTCAGAAATTGCGTGTTCATACCCCATTAAGAAACAATCAACATTTTTATTGTTTAACAGAGATTTGTTATTTGACTTACGCAAGACACGAAACGCAACATTTTCAATTTCTTCTTTGGATTTATATTTAATCTCGTCTTTCATTATAGTTGAGTTCTAATTTAGTCTATATAATGTTTACTAATGATTTCAAAATCTATCATATCTCCATATTCCGCTTCAACAATAAGCATACCAAAATACTTTCCAAAGTGTTGAGCGATTTCTTGAGATGCGCAACCTAAAAATCCTACTGAAGGATAAGCAAGTCCTACTTTATAATCAGGTAGAAAAGTACCCAATCCCTTATTATAACTATTATAAGCACAACCACCAAAAACACAATATTCTTCTCCTTCACTTTTAATTTTACCTAAGTTACGTTCTTTTTCACCAGATTCTGAACCTTCACTTATCAATTGAAGAGAAGGATAATAAATATAAGAGTCTTTTGGGTTTTTTGTAAGATGCAAATCTTGCCCTAAATTAAGTGCCTTTCTGATAATATTCAACTTGAACATAGCAGCAGAGGCCTTACTAATTTTTCCTACATAATAAGTTTCAATAATAACTTCTTCATAATCTAACTCAAGAACATCGCAAGCATCTTTAAAGGATTTAATACTTCTAAAGTCATTTTTTAATTCCGATTAATCAAAGACTTGCAATGCAATCTTTTTCAGAGTTTCATTATTACTATTATACAGTTCCCTTGCATTATCAAGAGTAAGTGTTATTTTTCTTTCTTTCATATTTTCTCTTAAAATAAAATTATCTCTTTACTAATTCTCTGAAATAGAATAATATTTTATGGCAATGATATACATAGACCCTGAAATTTATCTGACAATTTTAACAGGTTTTCATTATTTGTTAACAATGGAATGTTTTGTTCCATATTTCGGTTTTATAAGTTTCTCAAATAATTCTTTAGATTTGCACTTCTATAATCCAAATGTATATCATACATATCATCTAAACTACCATCAGTAGACAACCTCTTACAACTTTCTTCTTGAGATAACGGAAGAAAATTTATAAGACTCAATATGTGTTGGCCATCAACTCTGTAATAGAAAGAAGGTTTAGTTTTAAACAATGCCTTTAATCCAATCTGTCCGTTCATATATTTTAAGACCAACTCAGGAACAACCTCTAAAAACAGATATGATTTATCCTTTATATTCTCATATAAACGTACAGAAAGAAAATACTTACCACTCTTACTGTCAGCATACAGAGAAGATAGAGGTTCATCCATCACTTGTAGATGCTCTATTAATACAAATTCGTCATGCTGTTTCATTTTTTATGTTTTAAATTCTGTTATATTATAGACAAGCACAATGGTCGTTAGTCCAACTCTGATAGAATTTCTTACTTCCACCAGCGCCACCTTGTCTCCAGTACCCGAATACTTTAACAGTTTTTGGAGTAATAACCCACAACAAAAGACCTCTGTCTGAATTTTCCATCTGAATAATCTCTAATATACGATTAAAGTAAATTGTAAATAACTTTTGCTTCTTTATGCGACTATATTTCCCCTTAAGGACATCTTTGTCTAAATTATAATAACTAAATCTCATGTTTTCAATTTTTATAGACCATATCAAGAATTTCTCTAAAATTAGGATTGTCTATTACCGCCTGAGCATCTTCTTTTCTGTTAAAAAGTGCTGATATACCATATTTAATATCATCACCAACATTATGAAAGTGTATATCATATTGCCCTGTATATTCTATATATGTAATTTTATATCTAAGTTTCTTTGTTATTTTACTTTTTCTATTATAATACACTGCAATATTAAGAAGTTGATTTAAAGCCAATACTCTTTCAAGTTGTTTCCTATATGTTGGCATTCATCTGTCCCGAAGAAATCACAACCTCCACAATACTTCTCAAACGAGAAAGGGTCGTTAAGGTCGTTGATGACCTTCATTCCATCATGAAAATCCTCGTGCTTACTTGCTCTCTTCCTTCTCGGTCTTTTTACCATTAGGCATCTTTCTTTTTTTAGCGCTGTCACGGTAAAGTTCCTCGGCGAAGGCGATAAAGCGCATCATCTGCTCGTAGTCGTCAACCAGAAGATTGCCCATACTCTCGCTTCTCTTGTTGTCGAGATGGATATTGTATGTGCCGTCTCTGAAATCAACCACCTCCACCTTGAAACACTTCACACTGCCTTTGTACATCTTAAAGCATTCGGTATTCTCTGGAAATGGTCCGTAAGGTTTGAACCCGTTTTCTAATAATTCTTGTTCCATTTATTTTAATCAATTTTTAATCTTTTTCAAAATTCTCGTAAACAGATATCCTGTTCTTTTTACGCTCTTTCCTTTTCTCTACGCAAGGAAAACAAATCTCTCCTAAATCTTTGATGTAAACCTCGCCAGTGTACATAGGTTTACCGTTCATCCTGAAATTCCGTTGTTCGCCGTAGGCAAGATGTTTCTTACTTTTCCACTTCACTTTTCTCTTGCCGATAGTCTCGGTGTCTTGAAGGTCTCTGTGCTTGTTCTTTACCTTCCATTTCTTATCACCGTCAAAAACAAACGAGAACGAACCTCCTTGGTGTCTTTTTCTTGTTTGATGGAAACTCCTTGACATTGTCTATGAATCTAAATTACTTTCAATAACATTCCTCTTGACCGATTCACGTAGTTTCATCACGATTGACTCAAAATATCTCATGATTTCAGACTGGTCTACAATTTTAACGGTGTCAATATAGTCTCTGTCCAGATATGTGTAAGTTTTTTTTGTAATTGACACCCTTGACCACATGTCTTCAGAAGAGAATGAAAATTCTGAAATGTTAAACTTGACAAGACTGTTGCCTATGCCTTCTACAACTTCATGCACAAAACAATAAGTTCTATTATGCTCAATATTACCTATCTTCACAAATCGCCCTTGAAATCTCTGATTTAATGCGACAATGTATGACGACGGATTTGACTTTAAATCCTCTCCACGTTTCTGTTCAGATTTAATATCGTCACTTAACGATTCCAATTCTTCATTTGTTAATATTTTCAAATTCATCTTCAAAAAAATTTAAAACAACAATTTAAATCTACAGAAAAAAAATCACTTTCTAAGTGTTCGTTCAAACGCCTCGTTTTCTCTTCGTAACCACTCATCACGGTCAAAGATATAATTTTTTTCTGGAATAATTAATGCCCTTGTCGTCCCTTTTGGCATGTTAGATTCGTCTTCAATGTAATCCTCCGCCTGGTCGTACCGTCCGTTAAAGCAAACCGCCTTAAGAACCTCATCTTCTCCCTTACAGTACGTAATAACCCACATATTCTCCTAAAAATTTGTCAAATTATGTCAATTTTTACCGTTAAATCAGTGATAATCATGCGCCTATATTAATTATTTAAAAATGTATAATAATTCATTTTATTATGCAAAATTGTCAATATTAGACAAATCACTGATTTACAGATAATTATATATTTTTCGTTTTAAAAGTACTTTATATAACTTTTGAAACGAAAAATCACCGTTTTTTACGCGTGTTAAATGGAAATGTCATTTTGAACCTAACCAATGTTCAAAATTATCAAATGGCATTGGTTCAATAGATGACGCGCCTGTAGGAAATCCGAAGAATTAAACATACCCAAAAATGGTTGAACCACTTTCAGCACATTCACTACCTACACTTTCCTGTAAGTTTCTTCGAAACGACAGCAGCACCTCTTTCAACTTTTCACGTTTAAGTTTTCTCGGTTCATAGGCACCGTTGCCAAGTTGTTTTAAGAGCGAATCACGTAACACGGTTATGGTCACTCTGTTTCTTATGTTAACTGACGAGTTGAAGTCGGCATTGTCTTTATGTCCGCATTCAACACATTCAAATGTCTCTTGATTAGGTCTGTTCTCATCCTCAATGCACCCACATACAGGACACATCTTTGACGTGTAACTCGCTTGGACGGTTGATACGGCGATATCATATTTTCGCGCAATATGCTCAACCTCTTGTTTTAGACTGCTTAAACCAATGCATTTTACTTTTCGGTTATAGTTCACTCTTTCATTCTCAACATCCTTCACATGAGATTTTCCGAAACTATTGTCTAAGTCCTCCATAACAATATGATTAACACCGTTGGTCTGCAACTCCTTGCACATCTCTGCGATGATTTGTTGCTCGGATTTAATCATTTTGCCTTTAAGAGTGTCTAATTTACGTTGTTTACGTTTTCCTACAGTGTAATTCTTATCTTGTTTGAGTTCGTCAATCTCTAATGATAGTTTACAGAAATCGTTAACCAATTTCCTGTTGTAGTCAAAAGTCGTTCCGTCTGACAAACTGAACAGGTTATGTTTACAGTTCACGTCAATACCAACAACATTATTTCCAGCGTCAGGTATGTATCTGTATCCATCTTTACAGATATGGATATTAACCTGGTGCTCTTTTTCGTTGAATGTTAACGTATATTCATAGTCTGGATTGCTCTTGGCGTATTGTTTAATATTGCCATACCAATCCTTGTTGAACTTTACTGGTATGTCAAACGACTTCCTTCCCAATCCAGATAAACTGACAAAAGCGTTTATCTTTGAACCGAAGTGCTTGTTGTAGTCTATGATTTTCACTTTTCTGCATCTTCCTCTGAAACTTAACGACTTGAACTCAATAGGGTGTTCTGAATAACGCTTGATTACATTTTGTCTTTTCCTTAATGCGATACTTAACAGTCTCTTAAAACCAAACTTATCACAGCACCTTATGATGTTTTCGTAGAATTGCCTTTTGCCAGTATCTTTACAGTCGCATAACTGTTTGTTGATATAGGTTAAAGTGTTCTCGTTCCCGTATCTTGCAAGATAAGTTAAGCAAATTGACAACGGTGTTTGTTCTTTACAAATGACTACGCTCTTAAAGTCTCCCTTTTTATGTTTCTTCGTGTCACGTTTGTAAAAAGTAAATCCATTGAATGTAATAACTTCAAACTTTAATTTACGCTGTATTGCGTCAAACTTGTTTTGATAGGAAATGAAGATTTGCGTATAAAGTTGGTCGTAAAATGAACTTGGTATCACATTCTTATACAACGACCTCATCTCCTTTAAAAAGGAGAATTTACTATAGTCGAGATAGTGTAATAGGTTGTCGTTTACGTGTTTTGAAACGATATTTTTATGATTACGGATAAGCACAGCGAAGTCGTACAACTCGTCATATTTCAAACGCGTCATGTCATTTGACTTGAATATATTTGTGTACTTGCTCTGTGTAATCATTACTATTTAGTCTATTTACGATTCTTTTTGTTTTCTTGTGCTCTCAAACTGTCCGATGAAAGAAGCAATAAACATCATCATATCATTTACTAACTCCTCTTGTTCTGTGTAGTTATTTTTGTCAAGCAATTCTATCTCAACTCCATAACTCTGAAAGAAAAACTCAATAAGATTGTATTGGAACCGTGTTAATCTATCCTTATGCTCAATAACAACTTTGTTGATTTTACGGTTGACGACAAGATTGCAAAGTTTAATGAACCCTTTACGTTTATCATTCAAACCGCTCCCCATATCTTTTATTATGTATTCAACCTTGTAATTGTGTTTCGTACAGTATTCAAATATCCTTGATGATTGCCTATCAATATCACCATGTGCTTTTTGGTCTTGTGTAGAGCAGCGTGCATATGTCGCCACTATAATATCGTTGTTATCACGAACTGTTTGCTCTTTTCCTAGTATTTTCTCAATATCAGACAGTTTATATCTTCTATACCCACCTTCTGTCCGTACAGCGATTAATTTCCCTTCTTTATCCCAGCGTTGAAGTGTGGATTTGCTAACATTGAGAAGTGTACCTCCGTAGATGCCACCGCCTATTCCAGTGAACAAATGAAATTCTTTTATCACATTATTATTCATTTAAGTTTTGAATTACGTCAAGGTTGACCATTGTATAGTTAATTATTGCTGTTGCCAATTTCATTAGCAAGCGTTTCAAGATAGTGCCTGTTGATGCGATTGCACTATAATCCACAAAATAATCGTTCAGGTTGATGAGTTTCTGATTAAAAGTAACCATATCAATCTCCTTTGACATATATTGCTCAACAAGGTTGTTCGCCTGGTCAAGTCTCTTCTTTACTGTGTTGAAAGCGTACTTGTCAATCTTTCCAGTATCCACTGCGAAATACAGTTTGTCTTCAAAATTTTTCAAATATTTTTGTATCTCCATTCTGGTCAACCTTTAATCGTTGCTGTCATTTTATATATATTATAACTACGGCACTCTACCTTACAACCTTTTGGCAATTTCCATTTTTTAATCATCCTTGCCAGTTTCCTCTTTGTCAACTTCTTAGGATAGAATACTAAACTGGATATATTGCCGTCTTCTCTATTATATGGTTCAAACCACGGATACCAATAATCCTTATCCTCGTCGTAATAACCATAACCCATCCACTGTTCGTCATCTGTTGGAAAATCAACCTTGATTTGCCAGAAATCAAGAAACCGTGGAACATGACTTAGTGGGACATTTTCGGGCGGAAACGTTCAGAAAGTTCTGGTCGGTCGCGAAATGAGGATTGTCAAGACCGTTACGCTCATATCTGTCATAGACATATTCACGGTTCAATATCTTGTCATACGCATCGCTGTATTGTTCTTTCAGTCGCTCCTGAACGAACGTAACAGGACAATGGCGAATAAGATACACGTCAAACAGTGAACCAGTGTTCCACAGCATTAACGACGGTTCTCTACCTTCTTTTATCTGTGACTCAAACGCCTCGTTAATGTATGCCTCGTCATATTCCCCAAGGTCGTCAAAATTACCAGTTTCATAGTTGAATTTAATCTTTCTGGGGAGATAGTCAGTCAATGTAAACTTGTTTCCATAGTCGTCAATAATAGTGCCTTGTTGATGGCACCAGTCAGAAACTTCCTTGTACTGTTCGTATGATTTGAAATATGTCTTGTCTATATACGCCATTGTTGTATGTTTTTAAAAATTCCACCACAAAGGTAATAAAAAAAGTCGTAACCACAAAAAACTCATGATTACGACTCATCGGATAGTAATGCGAACTATGGTTAGTTTTTACTTTTCTTAAGTAAACGCTCACATGTTTCAGACGATTCCTCGAAAAACGGGTCTCGCTGTGGATACGAAGGAAATATCTTCTGCACCTCTTTCTCAACCGTATTACTAATATACAAATAATTTACAATTAATTGCCCGAAACGCTGTTGAGGAAACTCATGAACTTTTTCCTCTAATAATGCATAGGTGCCATCGCTTACCTCGTCCTTGATTAGTTCAAGGATTTTCTCGTTGTACTCCAACCGTGTTGATACATTTTCCATACTATTGTCTTTTCTTTTTCGTGTTTGCTTGATTTTCAACGTTTCCTTTTCCAGTATGTCTTTTGAGATTGTTCCGTCAGTGTCAACAATTTCTATCCAGTTGTGGAAATCATAACCTCTCCAGGATAAGACAAGTCCTTTCTCTATCAAAAAATTGAATTTTGGTTCGTCATCTACTTCAAAACCTTTGAAATCAACGATGTCTTTAACTCGCTCAAGTGCATTGCAGATTTCACCGTAAGTGTATCTTATGTCTTCACCTTGTGCGTCAATAAAAGATGCGTATTTCTCAATTGACGGCACCATATTGTTTGTCAACTTGATAGAGCATCGTAATGGACTGTCCTCAAAAGTTATTCCTTGGCAATTCACTGTAACAAATGTGTTTTTTGTTGAGTCACTTGTTCTCCAACATTTTCCGTAACCAATTAATTTAGTGCATTCAGGTTTTTGTCCGTAAAATAACTTTGGTAAAGTAGTGAGGCACGCCATGTCTTGTGCTAAATAGAAATCACCGTTATCGTCTTCAACCACCTCTGCCTCATATTGCACATAACGCTTTTTTAGATTGAAAACATTTCCTCCGATAATAATACCGAAATCTCTGTCTTCGTAACAGTCGTCCATCACCATATAGGTGCCAACGACAGAGGTGTTATCCTGACTGTTTAGATAAACCCAAACTTTAATTTTACTGTCCTCCATTGTCTTTTAAATTTTCTTTTACATGTTCAACATAGTCTACCATCCATTTGTATTCATTGTATTCTTCGTTGTTGTCACTTTCATTTAACAGTTCTTCACTGGTTTTAATGAAAAAACCGCTGTTCCATTTATCATTACTTCGAGTCCATGTGATATAGAAGGACGGTGTTTTAAACCAACAATAAAAAACGATATAATCAGGGTTTAAGTTGACAACGGCGTCACCTCCAATTACTGCATTTCCTGCTACAAAAGCATCAAAGACTTGGGCGTTATCCGCGATATTTGAGCAGTTCATCACAATCGCCAGACCGTAAACTTTAGATTTTTCGCTAACGCACGCCATGTCTGTAATATTTGCAAACCCATAAACCTGTGCTCGGTTACAAATTAATGCACTTCCGTGAACATAAGCATCGCCATAAACCTCCGCATAATCTGTCACACAAGCATTTTCTGAGACTGTCGCCCTGCCATACACTTCAGCAAAATCACACACTTTAGCATCCATAACCGCCCTTGCATCCCCATATACAGATGCTTCATCACATACGCAAGCATTACCTGCAACCGTCGCTGAATCATATATGGTTGCATTATCTGTGATTAATGCATTTTGCAGTATTTTAGCGGAATCAGAAATACAAGCATTCCCTTTTACTATCGCTTGCTCATAGACTATTGCATCGTGTCTTACCACTGCGTTGTCATATACACAGGCGTTATTTGCAATCCAGCATTTACCCTCATGCGACAGGTTCTTCTCGGATTCTACGAATCCTCCTTTTACACCAGGAAGGACATCTCTAAACTCTTTTAATGCTTCAATGCGATATAAGGTCTTGCCTTCAATATCAATCGTTTCGTCTGTTAACTTATACTTCTTATTCTCCATCTTCAATTTTTACTTTACTTATTTCAATTGTCATTGATATTACCAATAAATTTCATCAACACACACATCTACATCTCCACATAAATGTACTTTACCACAAACTACGGCATCATCAGATACCTGCACATTTCCGTAAACTTTCGCATTCTCATATATCATGGCATTGCCATAAACGTGAGCGTTATCAAAAACACAAACATTGTCATAAACACAAGCGTTGTCATCTATAACTGCGTCATCATAAACCATTGCGTCATCGTAAATCCAGCAGATTCCTTCTTGAGACAAGTTTTGCTCGGATTCAATAAAACCGCCCTTATCTCCTTTCTTTACACCGTTAAAGTCTTTTAATGCTTCAATACGATGTAAGGTCCTATCAATAATCTTGATAGTTTCATCTGTTAACTTATATTTCTTATTCTCCATAACATCTTGTAATATTTATTTCTCTGCATGACAAGGCATACCGTCTTGCCAAACATAAAAACGATACAAATCAAAATAAGAAAGTTGTCTATTCTTATTATCCCTACCAATGATAATGATACCTCTCTCATTTTCATTCAATGTCACAATTGAAACTGGTCTGTAATAAGAATTAGTAAGTCTCTCATATATAAATGGACCATGTGCCTTTAGTGCGTTAAAAAATTCAAAATCATCTTGATATTCTCTTGTAGTTCTCATTTCTTATTCGTCCTGTTTGACTGATTCAACATAATTGATAATCCTCTCGTAATGCTCCAGGTTATTATTGTCTTTTTGCTTAACCTCGCCTAATAACATTGTTTTGTCACCATGAAATTCACCGTCATTCCAGTTGTCATTACTACGCGTCCAAGTGATATAACTGTTGTCTGACCAGTATTTCTGGAATGTGATAAAATCACCGTTTGACTTGACAACCAAGTTTTTGCAAATGACAGCATAACCGTTAACTAACGCATTTCCACATACTACAGCATCTTCACCAATAAGAGCATTTTCTCTGACCTGTGCGTTATCAAATACTTTTGATGTACCATATATGCCTGCGTCTCCGTCTATTATTGCATTTCCATATACCTCTGCCACTCCTGCAACTTTACTATTTCCTTTAATCAGGGCATTACCATAGATTTTAGCGTAACTGGTTACCCGTGCGTTATTATATAGGCGTGCATTGTCAAATATATGTGCAGAACCATCAACCAAACATTTTCCGTATAAAACAGCATCGCCATATATCATTGAAGACCCCTGTACAATTGAATTTCCACATACAAGCGCCTTGCCAAATACCCGTGCCTTATAAAAAACAGATGCACTGTCACATATTTTAGCGTTACCATATATGTCCGCGAAATCATGAATATAGCAATCACCGTAAGCAACTGCATAACCATGTACTTTTGCATCATCGTATATTCTGGCGTACTCTAATACTTTTGCTTTTTCAAAGACTTGTGCATTGTCATAGACTTGAGCGTTACCATAAACCATAGCAGTGTCTTTTACAATGGCATCGGCAAATACATGCGCATCGTCCTTGATAATAACATAATCATACACTTTTGCGTTTCCATAGACCATCGCGTTATTCATAACCTTGACTTTGTCATAGACACAAGCGTTGTCTTTCACTACGGACTCGTCAAACAGTTTAGCGTTACCGTAAACCCAGCAGTTTCCGTCTTGAGACAAATTATCTTCACTTTCAACGAAACCTCCATATTCGCCTTTCTTTACATCGTTGAAATCCTTCAGTGCCTCAATGCGGTAAATCATTTTACCGTTATATAGCATTGACTGGTCTGTCAATCTGTATTTTTTATTCTCTTCCATTGTCTTATGTTTTTATTTTATTAAACTACCGTTACTATTGAAGATACAGTCGTTGTATACGTTAGCGTTACCGCATATAATACCATCGTCAGAAACATTAAATCTATCATAACCATATACCCGACACATTCCGTCTTGTGATAAATCCTTTTTGCTCTCCATTGATTCTCCTTTGTTATCTTTAAGAAAATGTCGTAGAGTCTCAATATAGTAAACAATATGTTTCTTTAATCCCGAAATCTGGTTCATTTTTGTTGTTGTTTAATTACCATTTGTTTTGATGATGCAAAGATAAGCATTTTTTCATGAACGTGCAAAATTTTCACTCACTACAAGATATTTATGGTATAAGCAAAAAAATCTTAAACCAAATATGAAAAAGAGAAATACAATACGACTCAATGAGTCTATGCTCCACAGGATTATAAAGGAATCAGTAAAGAATGTGTTGAACGAAATGGAAGAGGCAACTAACGGTTGGACTGAAAGAGCATTCAATAATTTATACAATAACGTACATTACTACGATAATGGACTGGGTTCAAAAAGAAAACGATATAATTCAGGGAGCGGAGACGGAAATTACGATAAGGCTGACCCAGCGTATAAAGCACGTAAAAAACGAGCATTAGACTATTTGGGAAACAGATGGCAACGTGAAAACAATTATTCGGATGATAGTGTTGATAGAATATGTAACTATGCTTACGGTGACAATGACCCTCATTTTGAAGACTCGGATTTAACATCTAATCAATTAAGGCGTTTAGGTAAGCAACCAAAACAAGATTTCGGAAAATTGGCATATCACCAGCAAAAGCGCAAATAATCTTTTTGTCATTATTGGAAATTTATCACAACCACATCAAACACGATGTGGTTTTTTTTACAGCGTAACTCTTGAGAGAATAATATAATAGTTATTATTTTAAAATATTTTTTATATTATTTCATGTGATATTTTAAAATTCTATTATTATATAAATTCTTTTACGTCCTAAACAGTAACAGATTCGTCATGACCTCCACAGAGAAAAAGCACTATCAAAATTTGCCTATCTCAATTTTTCTTCGTACCTTTGCACTAACAAATTAAATGACAACAACAATGAGAGTAGACAACAATTTTTATAAACACTTAGAGGAAAAATCACATGAAGGAAAACGACTACTGTAGAAGATGTAAGACGCGAGACTATTGCAAGGAAACCAATATGGGATGCTCCTTTGCAGAAGTGTATGAGGAAGGTTATATCGCTGGTCTGAAAGAAATGTATGCAGTCTTGAATGAAATGATGCCTTCAGATATACTCAAGAACTTTAACGTAAATGATTATATTCAAACGAAGATACAATAACAGCAATGATGATAGCACACTATTACAGGAAATTCATACAAGGCATTGGAAACCTTATCTATTATTTCAAAGTAATTTGGAGTGACAGACAATGGGACTATGAGTTCTTTTATTGTCTTGAACTTAAAAAGGTTCAAAAGATGATACGATGGTGGAGTAGTGGTGATAATGTAACAAGCGAAAAGAATGTGTTACGCGATTTACGTATTTGTGAACATCTTCTTAAAGTATTGTCTGGAGAGGTTGACCATATGGAAGTGACATCAACACACCCTATTAATTTCAGATTCACACGATATGTCAATCTCAAAAATATGGGCAGATTTATACCCTTGGGACAGGATGTATTCTCAAAAGAATGGAATAAATCACAATGGTTCAAACAGGAATTATACGAGTTGAAATGTAAGAACCTTTATTACACAATCAGAGACCACCGAATGAACACATGGTGGGATTAACGACATTAATTATGGAAGATAAGAAGAAGAAATATATTTTAACAGACGACACAATACAGTTTGACGGACACACCTTGTACCGAATCAAAGCGGTAAGTCAATTCGGCACTGTCAATTGTAGCGATTTAGGAGGTTATGTTGAGTCTGAGGAAAACCTGTCTCACGAGGGCGAGTGCTGGGTATATAGCAATGCAAAAGTATATGGTGATGCAAAAGTCTATGATAACGCCAAAATCACCGACAATGCAATCGTTGAATCAGGAGCACAGGTGTTTGAAAACGCCATATTATTGGAGAACGCATACGTAGGCAATTATGCACAGGTTTACGGGTATGCCCGAATTTCAGGAAATGCCGTAGTGGAAAGTGCAAAGATTTACGATTATGCGATAGTAGACGAAAAGGCGTATGTATCTAAATCTGCACAAGTGTTCGGTTGTGCTACAATCTCTGACTGTTCTCGTGTCACAAATAACGCAAAGGTTTCTGGAAGTGTTTGCACGTATGACAATAGTGTCATTGCAGGAAACGCGGTTGTTGACGGTGGTACGATAGTGAAAAATTACGCTATCATATCTGAAGATGCAGAGGTACACAATAACCTTGATTACTTTAGTTTTCCGTTATGGTTTGATGGTGAACTCTCTCTCACATGGACAAGAAGCAACGACAAGTACATAAGAGACTGTGGTGATATAGTTACGGCACAGGAATTAGTTGAAAGCGAGGTTAAATATAAAAAGGAAATTGAATTCATCTTGAAATTCATTGAAGAATTCAAAACTAATATGTATCAAGACAATGGAAGAGAACAAGAAATATAAGTTGACAGACGAGACGAAGGTCTATAATGGAAAGACATTGTACCGTATCCAGGCACTGAAGAATTTCAGTTATGTGAATAAAGGACAGAAGGGGGGATTCGTTGAGACAGAAAACAACCTGTCTCAAGAAAATGATTGCTGGATTTACGATGACGCAATGGTATTTGATGATGCCCGTGTGAGTGGATACGCAGAGGTCGCTCAAAATGCGATAGTTTGTGGGCGTTCAAAGGTAGCAAATAACGCACTTGTTTACGGCCACGCATTTGTTAAGGACAGTGCGGTCACAGAAAGTAGTGGAGTTGGTGATAATGCCATAGTGACCAACAATGTTTATATAACGGGATTGTCACGTATTAAAGGAAATACTAAAATAGATAAAGGGGTTGTTGTTATGAATGGTTTTTTCAACGGTGATTGTAAAATTCATCGCCAGGATGATTTTATAACATTACCTTTATGGTGGGACGGACATACGACTATCACATACGTCTTTAATGATGACAAGTGGTTTACATTTGATGGCGAATACTGTACAAATCAACTGGTTGGACTTTATAAAAATAACAGCAAATATATTGAAACATTAATTCAAATGGTGAATATAGCATCAAAGGTATCTGCTTCTATGGATGTTAATTGGTTAGTAGACCAGATAGATATAGAACATATTGAAAAGACCATTCTCCCTGACGGAAAGGTTTCGTTGTTATGTGACGGGTCAAATCTTCAAATTGTTCTGGAGTTTGACAAGGAGCACAGATATAAGGAAAATGACATAAAAGCGTTAAATGTTATCCTAAAGGAAATATTGATAAATAACAAGTTCTCTAACATAGAGAATTTACAATTTATTAAAAGAACAGAGATTAGTTTATGGAAAGAGGATTGACCTATATATCACTTTTCAGTAGCGCAGGTGTCGGATGCTATGGTTTCAAACAGAACGGATTCCAGTGTATAGCAACCTGTGAACTATTGAAGGGCAGACTTGATATTCAACGATGCAATCACAAGTGCAAATACGAAACTGGTTATATCGATGGAGACCTAAGACAAGATAATGTGAAAAGAAGGTTGTTCAACGAGGTTGAAGACTACTGTAGAAAAGAGCATATCAACACTGTAGATGTCATACTCGCCACACCACCTTGTCAAGGCATATAAAGCGCGAACTGCAAGAAAACAGATAATGACCATAAGCGTAATTCTCTTATTGTTAAAGCAATTTCAATCATTGACAGAATTCAACCGAATGTCTTTGTATTCGAGAATGTACCAAGATTTCTTCAAACATTATGTACAGATATTGACGGTGTTGACAAGACA
>OQWE01000050.1_pt1 | contig 33654 bp, 30 predicted proteins | sample 1691591 | NCBI WGS metagenome assembly OQWE01 (sample SAMN03418265, study PRJEB22391) | human gut metagenome | biome: human-gut; feature: organic feature; material: feces | host: Homo sapiens | place: Tanzania | collected 2013-01
CGACTGCTCATCGCCTATATCGGCCAGTACATGGCGGTAAACCGGCACTCCGCTGCCGTCGTCGGCCGGGATATGCAGGCCGCACTGCGCCATGACGTTTAAAAGTCCTATGGTCTTGAGCGTAACTGTCTTGCCGCCGGTATTCGGGCCTGTGATAATGAGCGTATCGAAATCATCGCCGAGCTCAAGGCTTATGGGCACGGCCTTGTCTTTGGGAAGCAGCGGATGGCGCGCACGATGCAGCACGACTCCCTTTTCCCGGAGCTCCGGCTCTATGCCGTTGAGCTTATACGAAAGCTTGGCGCGGGCAAAAATACCGTCGAGCGTTATGAGATAGGAATAGTCCGACGCTATATCCTCGGCGTGAGATGCACAGTCTGCCGAAAGCTCGGCAAGGATGCGCTCTATCTCTGTTTTTTCCTTTGCGGTGAGCTCGCGCAGCTCGTTATTTGCCTTTACCGCAGCCATGGGCTCGATGAAAAGCGTGGCGCCTGATGCCGAAATATCGTGCACAAGACCGGGGACGGCGCCCTTGCACTCGGCCTTTACGGGAACGACAAAGCGATCCGAGCGCATGGTTATGATGGGCTCCTGCAGGACCTTTGCATAGGACGGAGATGAAATTATTTTTTGCAGGCAGTCGCGCACTCTGGCGCTCGCCGCACGGATCTTACGGCGGATGTTTGCAAGCTCGCTCGAAGCGCTGTCGGCTATCTCGTCCTCGCCTACTATTGAGCCTGTGATTTTCTCTTCAAGAAATCTGTTAGCGTGCAGCGCGGCGAAAAGATGGTCGATGCAGCTCTTGCCGAGCTTATCGTCGGACGTATAGCCCTTTACAAGGCGCGCGCACTGCAAGACGCGCGCGATGTTCAAAAGCTCTATGGTATTGAGGCTTCCGCCGAGGTCGGCCCGGCTCAGCGACGGGCGGATATCCTTTATGCCCGAGAGCGACGGGCTTCCGCGCACGACCATCATGTCCTTCGCGGCGCTCGTCTCGCCGAGGCGGTTTTTGACCTCAAGCCTGTCCGCGCTCGGACGCAGCTTGAGGCAGGCCTCCTTGCCGCCCTCGGTCACGGCCTCGGCCGCGAGCATGTCCAGCACGGCGGGAAGCTCCAGTATGTTAAGTGATTTTTCGTAGAAATCCATTATTTTATCTGTCTCCAATAATCGAGTGTTGAAAACTTTCTTTCGGTCTGGGTCAAAAGATAGGCCTCGGACGCCTTCGACGCACGCTTGAGCGCATCGTCTGTTAGCGTAAATGCAAGCATTTTGCGTGCCGGAGCGTAGATCATATAGCGAAGTGCCTGCAATGAGGCCGTACAAAGCTCGTAGTTTGCCTGCACCTGCGCATTATTGCACTCGCGGCAGCAGATGACGCCGTTTTGCGTGCTGAAGCGCGGTGAGACCGGCTCGGATGAGCCGCACACGCAGCAGGCTGTCAGGTTCGGCTCGTAGCCGGATAGAGCCATAAGCCGCATTTCAAACGCAGTTTTTATATGCGTCTGCGAATACATCCCGTTTGCCAGGGCGAACAGGCAGTTTAATATAAGCTGCAGGAGCAGCGTATCGGGGTTTCCCTCCTCCGAGAGCGCCTCGACGCACTCGGCAAAATAGCTTGCCAGCGAAAGAGCCGTTATGTCGCCGCGCAGTCCCTTGAACTCCTCAATCGTCGAGCCCTCGCTGACTGACCAGAAGCCGTTGCGCTCGAGCAGTGTGAGCTCGGAAAACGCGAGAAGCTGTGTTGAGGCCGCGGTCTTGCTGTTTTTGCGCAGCGCTCCGCGAGCCTTGACTGTCATCTTGCCCATATCCTCCGTCAGGACCGTGAGTATCCTGTCGGCTTCCTTATAGCGGACCTCACGCAGAATGAGTCCCTTTGTCGTTTTAAACATATGTAATCTTTCAGCTCTCCGGCGAAGGAGTGTCCTCCGCCGATTTTTCGTTTTTCTTTCGTCTCTCCGACGCTCTGTACATCAGCCAGCTAATCGGTTCACCCGTGTCGGCAAAGACCTGCCACAAAATTTCATCGCTCATTTTCCGCTGCCTCCGATGGCTTTAGTATCGGGTGAGGTACGGGCAAGTATGTGTGGTAATTATTCCGTAAATCCGAAATTTCTGAGCTGTGCTGTGCTGTCGCGCCAGTTTTCCTTGACCTTTACCCATGTCTGAAGGAAGACCTTCGTGCCCATGAAGGCTTCGATATCTTTTCGCGCAAGCTCGCCTATCCTCTTGAGCATCGCACCCTGTCTGCCGATGATTATGCCCTTGTGGCTTGCCTTTTCGCAGTAGATTGTGACGTCAAGGTCTATTATGCCGTTATCGCGCTCTGTAAAGCGCGTTACCTCAACGGCCGTGCCGTGCGGTATCTCCTTATCAAGGCACAAAAGCAGCTTTTCGCGCACGAGCTCTGCGCAGATCTGCTTCTCCGGCTGGTCGCATATCATATCGTCCGGGAAAAGCTGAGGGCCGGGCTGCGCGTATTTGCCGAGCTCGGAAACAAGCTCGTCCAGACCCTCGCCGTTTTTGGCCGAGACGGGGATAACGGCGTCAAACTCATGCGCGGCGGAATACGTCGCCATGACCTCCAAAAGCTCTGTCTTTTCAACTGTATCTATCTTATTTATAACGAGTATTGCGTGAACGCCCGTCTCCTTTATGCGGGCAATGAGCTCTTCCTCCTGGCGGCCTATGTTGGCGATAGGCTCAACGAGCAGCATCACGGCGTCAACATCGGCGACACTTTCCTTCACGACGTTCACCATATAGTCTCCCAGGCGCGTTTTCGGCTTGTGAAAGCCCGGCGTGTCTATTATGATAAACTGCGTATCGCCGCGGTTTACGACGGCGCTGATGCGATTTCTTGTTGTCTGCGGCTTGTTCGAAACTATCGCTATCTTCTCGCCTACAAGGGCGTTTGTAAGCGTAGATTTCCCGACGTTCGGGCGGCCGCATATCGTTATCATAGCTGTTTTGCTTATCATATCATTTATCTCCCATGATCTCTTTTTCTCTTGCGCGCATCTGCTTTTTCATTTCTCCCTCGTCGGTATGGTCGTAGCCGAGAAGGTGCAGAACGCTGTGCACCGTGAGATAGCTCACTTCCCTGTCAAAGCCGTGGCCGAGCTCCTCGCCCTGCTCGGCGCAGCGCTCGAGCGATATCATCATGTCGCCGAGCATTATTGCGCCTGTGTATGGGTCCGTATCGCACAGGGAAGCGTCAAATTCTCCGGGCGTGAGCTCGCTCAGCGGAAAGGACAGAACGTCCGTCGACGCGTCTATGCCGCGAAAGTCGCGGTTGGTTTCGCGTATGCCCTCGTTATCGGTGAGCATAACGCTTATAAGACAGGGCCTGTCCACTCCCTCGGCCTCAAGCGCCATGGAGGCGGCTTTTTTTATGAGAGCGGCCGCATTATTGTGTCCCATGCCGCTTTTTTCGCGGCTTACATATATCTCGTGCTTTATCATTGCTTTTTCCTCTTGTACGCTCCGGCCTTTTTTACGGGCTCTGGCGGATTTTTCTTATCGTAGACCTCGTAGGCCTCGATTATTCTCTGAACAAGGCGATGGCGCACAACGTCCGCTCCTGTGAGATGACATATGGATATATCCTCGATGCCGTCGAGCACCTTCATGGCTATCTTCAGTCCGCTGACCTTATCCTCGGGCAGGTCTATCTGCGTGATATCGCCGGTTATGACGACCTTCGAGCCGAAGCCTATTCGGGTCAGGAACATTTTCATCTGCTCGCGCGAGGTGTTCTGCGCCTCGTCGAGAATGATAAAGCTGTCGTCGAGCGTGCGGCCTCGCATATATGCAAGCGGCGCGACCTCGATATTGCCGCGCTCAAGGTATTTCTGATATGTGTCCGCTCCGAGCATATCAAACAGTGCATCGTACAGCGGGCGCAGATACGGGTCTACCTTGCTTTGCAGATCGCCCGGCAGAAAGCCGAGGCGCTCACCGGCTTCAACTGCCGGACGCGTCAGGATTATGCGGTTTACCTCCTCGGCTCTGAAGGCGGCGACGGCGGCGGCAACCGCTAGGTAGGTCTTGCCCGTACCGGCAGGGCCGATGCCGAGGGTTATCGTATTATTTGCAATAGCGTCGCAGTAGGTCTTCTGGCCGAGGGTCTTGGCCTTTACTGGCTTACCCTTTGCCGTTATACATACGACATCGCTTGCAAGCTCGTTTATTTTCGATTCCTTGCCCTCGGAAACGAGCTTCAGTATATATCTTACGCTCTGCGCGTCGATATTCTCGCCGCGTGCTGCCAGCGTGAGCAGACCGTTTATGGCCTTTTCGGCGAGCATGACGCTCTCCTCCTCACCGCAGATGTGAATCTTATTTTCGCGGTCAAGGACTTTTACGCCGAGCTCGGACTCGATTATGCTCAAATTGCGGTCAAAAGAGCCGAACACGCTTATGACATGCTCCATTCTTTCGACTTCTATTGTTCTTTCAATCATATTGTGACTCCCTGGCAATATTCTCTGTACACTGAGCACGCAGTGTGACCGTAAGCGTACCCTCCGTTTTTGAAACGGAGTATTCCTCGGATGCTATATGCCCGTTGCCGATTCGGCGCTGCAATTCCGATCTGAGCTCGGACTTCATGCGTGCGACCGCCTTAGCTTCATCAATGGGCACGGTCTTTGTTTCATACTGCGTTGTGCGCTCTATCGCATATCCGAGCGGCAGCGTGAAAACGTCGCCCAAGGATATGTATTTTAATTTATTTATTTTATCACAACTTGTGTATTTATTTCTACTGTCGGAGAAAAAATTTATCCGCTTTTTCCCGATAACGAGTGAAAATGCCGTGTCTGTATGCCCTTTTTTAATTTTTCGCTCCTCTGTAAGCGGTGTTTGGGCGCTTATCTCGTACCATGTGTCGGCTATGACCTGAGCCATGGAGTGAACATATCGCTCATCCCCCGTTTCACTGCTCATAAGCCCGCGCACGAGAATATCGCCCTTCGCGACGGCACTGCCCTCGACTGCGGCGCTTTCGCCCTCCAAAACGGACATGCGCTTTATAACTCCGCTTTTTGAAGCAATTATATCGCATGGCGCCTTTTCGTTTACTATCTCGGGCTTATCAACTCTTTCATGAACGACTATCTGCGCCCTTGACGAGCGCACGTTCAGGCTCAGCCACGCTATCTCAGGCATTACGGATACGACATAGCTTCGAACCTCATCAGAAGAAAGTGATGGCCAGAATGCGCCGTAGTCAACTCCGCAATCGGATAAAACACGCAGTATCTGCGCATCGCTGAGTTTATCGTTGCCCTCGATCTCGATATTCCACAAAAACAATGAGGATATGGCCGCAAGCGTCACTCCGACCACAGTAAAAACAATGAGCGCGACTCGTCTTTTTGCGTTTTGTACAAGCTTTTTGCCGCCGCTTTCGGCCAAAAGCTCTATCTCAAGACCGTTTTTTCCGTTTTGGGACATGATGGCCGTGCAGTCGGACGAAAAAATGAAAAACGTCATCGAAAAATCCCTGCAGGGACTTGCCGACCGGAACTCAATACCGTGCTCGGCGCAGAAATTCAGTATACGCTCGGGCTGCGGCCCGCTCACCCTGAGCTTAACCGTTCCGCGTGCAAGATCATATAGCTTTCTCATCATTCAAGCTCCAGTGAAATAATTCTCCCGCAGATAAGCATATCTCTGCCGGTCATGGCTTTAAGCAGCAGCTTATCGCCGCGGACAATTAGCCTTGTTTTGCCGCAGCTTATCTCGATAAGCGCGTCGCCGTAGCTTATTATGCCGCAGTGATTTTCAATAAGCAGGCGGCTTCTTCCGCAGAGGCTGAGCTTCGTAAGGCCGAGAGCGTCCGCCGGAATATCGAGCCTGTCGGCAAGCAGCTCGGCCTTATCGCGTTTTGACTTCATATGCTCACCTCCGCAGTCTAAACCTATGCCGGGAGGCATAGCTTAATACATGGACAAGGAGCTGATATCTTGAAAAAGCTGCTGTATATTCTCGCATCGCTCGGCATATTCGCCGCACTGCTTATCTTTCCGAAGGCCGCAGCAGAGGCCGTGAAAGAAGGCCTTATGATGTGCGGGCAGATGATAATCCCATCGCTGTTTCCGTTTTTCATAGCCGTAAATCTTTTAAACGAGCTGGGAGCGTCAAGGCTCATTTCAAATGCGCTTGCTCCGTTCGGTGCACGGCTCGGCATATCGGGGCACGGCGTGTCGGCCTTTATAATAGGCGTGACGGGCGGGTATCCTCTTGGTGCGGCATACATAGCGCGGCTGAGGTCGCAGGGGCTTATAGGCCGGGAGGAGGCGGCTCGTCTGCTTGTTTTCTGCAACAACTCAGGCCCTGCGTTTATCGTCGGAGCCGCCGGTATAGGTGTGTTCTCCTCCGCCGCCGTCGGCTTTCTTTTGTACGCGGTGCATATTCTCGCGGCGCTTATCCTTTGGACTGTATCCTGTCCTAAGGTGCCCTGCGATATCTGCTACGACGAGGATATGTTCGCGCCCGTGAGCTTTTCAGGAGCTATAACCGCCTCTGTGCGGCGCTCTGCCGATTCGGTAATCGGAGTCTGCTCATTTGTCGTCGCGTTCTCCGCCTTGAACGGTGTGCTCGACGGCATGGATATAACGCAGATGCTTGCCGGTGAGCTATCCTATCGGCTGGGTGCGGAGCTCGGCTGGTGCAGGGCGCTTTTGACCGGTATGCTTGAGCTCGGAAACGGCATCGGATGCATGGCAGGGCTCGATATACGCCCTGAAAATACTGCTCTTGCGGCGTTTATTCTGTCCTGGGGCGGCTTATCGGTGCATTTCCAGACCTATGCCATAATCTCCGGCACGGATATAAAAACCGCCCGATATATGATCGGGCGGCTGATAATTGCGCTAATGGCAGCGGCGCTCGCGCTGCTCGGCGCGGCTATTATTTTTTAAAATGCAAGTATTCCGACGACGGCCGAGGCCGCGATATAGAATATCGGGTGCAGATCCTTTGTCTTTTTGACGAGATTTGTGAGTACCCATATCACCGCCGCGAGCGCAAGCCCCTTCCATGAGAACAGGTCGAGGATATTTCCGCTTGCCTTGAATGCGTCCTCGCGCACGAGCGCGAGCATCACGACCGAAAAGCCGGCCGCCGCGATAAGTCCGGCAGAGGCAGGACGAAGGCCGTAAAACGCGTGATCGACAAATCGGTTCTCCCTGAATTTTTTCAGGCAGGAAGCGATGATAAGGATGATGATAATGTCCGGAGTCACGAGCCCGAGCGTTGCAATAAGCGCTCCTGGCAGACCGCCGGTTATATAGCCGACATATGTGGCGGTATTAACACCTATAGGGCCTGGCGTGGACTCGGAAACGGCGATCATATCCGCAATCTGCTGATAGCTGAACCAGCCCGTGCGGTCGGACATATCATAGATAAACGGGAGCGTAGCCAGTCCTCCGCCGACAGCAAAAAGACCGGTCTTGAAAAACTCCCAGAAAAGGCGCAGATATATCATGACTTACGCGCCTCCAGTTCCTTGACGATAATACCGGCAAGCGCAGCGGCAATGACGTAAATGACAGGCGATACGCTCAAAAATACGCTGCACACAAACACAGCCATGAATATAAGGAGCGTTTTCCAATCCACAACGGATTTTTTCCACAGCTTCACGACGGCGTTGAGGATGAGCACGCACACGCACACGCGGATGCCGGCAAAGGCGCTCTGCACCGCGGGAAGGTGCGCGAAGTTCTGGATAAAAGCCGCAATGATCGTTATGATCACAAGCGACGGGAACACAACGCCGAGCGTTGCGAATATGCCGCCGAGCACACCTGCCTGCTTCTGCCCGACAAAGGTAGCAGTGTTGACCGCGATAACGCCTGGGGTGCACTGGCCGATGGCGTACCAGTCCATTACCTCCTCGTCAGTGGCCCAGCGGCGCTTCTCGACTACCTCGCGCTGCAAGGCCGGGAGCATGGCGTAGCCGCCGCCGAAGGTCGTCACGCCGACAACGGCAAAGGTGCAGAACAGCTTGCCGAGCCGGCTGAGCTTATCTTTCATTTTCTGAGACCTTCCGCATACTCGGAATATTTTTTGATCTTGGCATCGCACTCGGCCTTATTCTCGCCCTTGCAGAGAATGTAGACCTTGACCTTGGGCTCCGTGCCGGAGGGTCGGACTATAAAGCTTGTTGCGTCGGCAAGCTCAAAGTACAGAACATTCGAGCCCTTTATGGGCGTCTGACCCATAACTCCGAGCTCGGGTACCTTTATGCTGCCGTCGGAATAGTCGCGCAGCTTGAACACCTCGACACCGGCAATTTCCTTGGGAGGATTGCCGCGCAGCTCGTCCATGAGCTTTTTCATCTTGACAAGCCCGTCAAGGCCGGGCATTACAAGATTAAGGGTCTTTTCGGCATAGCGGCCGTACTTTTCGTACAGGCTCTCCATCGCCTGACTGAGGTTCATGCCCTTATCGAAATAGTAAGCCGCCATCTCCGCAACCATCATCGACGCCGTGACGGCATCCTTATCGCGTACATAGTCGCCCATCATATATCCGTAGCTTTCCTCATAGGCGAAAATATATTTATAGCTTCCGGCTTTCTCCCACTGAGCAATGCGCTCGGCCATGAATTTAAAGCCGGTGAAGGTATCCTCGAAATGCACTCCGTTCGTCTCAGCGACCGCCTTGGCCATTTCGGTAGTGACTATACTTTTGACAGCGCCGGCATTATCCGGCAGAGTTCCCGCCGCCTTGCGGGCACTTATTATATAGTCCAGCAGCAGAACGCCGAGCTGGTTGCCGGTAATGGATATATAGTCTTCGCCCGAACGCACCATAACGCCTATGCGGTCAGAGTCGGGGTCTGTGCCGATTATGAGGTCGCTGCCTACCTTCCTTGCAAGGTCGACCGCGAGATAAAAGCCCTCGGGATTTTCGGGGTTGGGGCTTGCTACCGTGGGGAAATTACCGTCAATTACTATCTGCTCGGGTACGGGATACAGTTGGGTTATGCCCAGTCTGTGCAGCGCCTCGGGAACGAGCTTATATCCCGCACCGTGGAACGGAGTGTAAACTATCTTAAACTCCGGCGCGACCTTTGCCACAACAGCCCTGTTGACAGCCTGTCCGAGCACCTGCTCAAGGTAGGCCTCGTCCGTCTCGGCTCCGATCATTTCGATTCTGCCCTCGGCTAGAGCCTCGTCAAAATCACAGCTGACAAAATCGTCAAATATGTCTATCTTCTCCATCTGCTCCGCAATAGCCGCCGCATGCTTCGGGGGCAGCTGAGCGCCGTCTGACCAGTAGACCTTATAGCCGTTATACTCCTTGGGATTGTGCGACGCGGTTATGTTAAGACCCGCGCACGTCCCGTAATGGCGCACGGCAAAGCTCAGCTCCGGTGTCGGACGCAGAGCGTCAAAAATGCGGACATGTATACCGTTGGCAGCCATGACGCAAGCAGCCTCATGAGCAAAAAGCTCACTGTTATTGCGGCAGTCAAAGCAGATGACTATGCCCTTTTTCATCGCATCCCCGCCCTCGGCCTTAATGACATTCGCAAAGGCCTGAGTCGCATGACGTATGATGTGAACGTTCATCTGATGCAGGCCGAGCTTCATCGTTCCGCGCAGTCCGGCCGTGCCGAACTCGAGCGGCGCGAAAAAGCGGCTTTCTATTTCCTTTTCATCGTTTGCTATTGAGTTGAGCTCCTCCCATTCGGATTCGCTCAGTGCGGGACTGTCCAGCCAGCGCCGGTACTCTTCCTTATAATTCCTCGTCATATTCTGCGCTCCCTTCACTTAAATTAACAGCGTCCTCATACATGGTTTTGGGGACAAATATTTCAACACCCGTGCCGCTCGTTCCGAGGATCAGCCGGCCGAAATCGCCGTCATTCGGGTATCTGCGTATGCACGGAATACCATATGCCTCAAGCAAGTTTACTATCATCTCATCATTGATGTCAAGGCATTTGCAGTGGGTGAGGAAAACGGGCTCGACCGGCTCACCGTTTTCATCCTTCGGCCATTTTTTAAGAAGCTCCCCCGTAAGGCGTCTGCCCCATTCGAGCTTTGCTTTCTCGTCCATATTTCCCTCCGTTATTTATGATATTTAGAGCCCTCTGATATCTTAAAGGCCCGATAGATCTGCTCTGCGAGCATGACACGCGCAAGGTGGTGCGGAAATGTCATTTCGCTCATACTAAGGCGCATGTCCGCACGCTGCTTAATTCTCGGCGATATGCCGAAAGAACCGCCGATGACAAAGCATATCCTACCCCGTCCGGCCACGGCAAGGGAGCTTATCTTCTGCGCAAGGTCCTCGCTTTTAAGCTGCATGCCCTCGACGCACATGGCGATGACATAGGCATCCTTTCCGAGTGCGCGCTCAATATCCGCCGCCTCCTTATCCAGAGCCGCGGCAATCTCCTTATCTGACGGCGATGAGCCAAGCTTTGTTTCATTGAGCTCTGCACATTCAAATTTACAGTAAGCCGACAGGCGCTTCGAGTATTCGTTGAACGCATCGATAAAAAACTGTTCCCTGAGCTTTCCGACACACACTAACCTTATACTGAGCATTTTAACCTCTCTCCCGCCTCTACTGCAAGCATATTATTTGCCGGAGCGACACTAATTTGCACGTTTTTAACGGAAACGGCGTCACTCACCGTCTTCAGAGCAAGCTCCGGCGTATCATTTTCGCGGCTTAGATGCCCTAATATTATATTCCCCGTGCCGTGCTTTGCAAGATATTCCGCCAAAGCTCCGCTGTCATCATTGGAAAGATGTCCGGTTGGCGCGAGTATTCGGCGCTTCAGAAAATAAGGGTACGCGCCGTTTCTGAGCATGGCAATATCATGGTTTGCCTCGATGAGGGCAATGTCCGCCCCCTCAAGGCCTTCTATGAGCTCATCGTTTATGCTGCCTGTATCAGTCGCGAAGCCGAGAATTCCGTCGCCCTCAAAGCGGTATCCGACGCTGTAGGCAGCATCGTGCATCGTCCTGAAGCAGCTGATTTCAACGCCGCCGAGACCGAGCTTATCGTCCTCGGGTATGTATTCCAGATTTTGTTTTATATCCGGCTTTACCCGGCTGAGCTCCTCGCACAGCGGCTTTGGAGCGAACACACTCAGGCCGTGATGCTTAACGAGCATTGAAAGGCCGGAAATGTGATCGGAGTGCTCATGTGTTATGAGCACTCCGCACAGATCCTGCGGAGTAAGTCCAAGCTGAGTCAGGGCCGCGACGGTCCTGCGCATGGAGATACCCGCGTCTATAAGTATATTCGCTTTGCCCTCAGAAACGAGGCTGCAATTGCCCGAGGAACCGCTGGCAAAAGTTACTATACGCATATTTTCATCCTATCGATATCACTTTTTCGCGCAGCTCCGGCTCGTCGGGGTAATCGACGATGCTGATATCCGCGCCGAGCTTTCTGAGCTTGCCGACAAAATTCTCGTAGCCGCGCTCAATGAAATGTATATCCTCTATCTCGGTCCGGCCGCTTGCGCACATGCCGGCGATGACCATTGCCGCGCCCGCCCGCAGGTCGCAGGCCATGACCGGAGCTCCCGTGAGCTTTGCGCCGCCCTCGAATATCGCGATGCGGCCGTCGACCTGAATATCAGCGCCCATTTTGCGCAGCTCGTTTACATACTTAAAGCGGTTATCGTAAATGCCCTCGGTTATGACGCTTGTTCCGTTTGCCATACACAGGAGCGCGCCCATCTGCGGCTGCATATCCGTCGGGAAGCCGGGATACGGCAGAGTCTTTATATTTGCCTTGCGCAGGTGACCGTTGCCCTTTACGAGAACGGAATCCTCATACTCCTGGACTATAGTGCCCGTCTCGCGCAGCTTTGCCGATATGCACTCAAGATGCTTTGGGATAACGTTTTTAACGAGGACCTCGCCGCCTGTAGCCGCTGCTGCCACCATATATGTTCCGGCCTCGATCTGGTCGGGTATGATGGAATAGCTGCCGCCGTGCAGGCGCTCAACGCCTTTGACCTTGACGGTATCTGTGCCCGCGCCGCGAATATCCGCGCCCATAGAGTTTAAGAAGTTTGCAAGGTCAACTATGTGCGGCTCTCTCGCCGCGTTTTCGATTATCGTTCTGCCGCCGGCCATGGTCGCGGCGAGAATGATATTCATTGTCGCGCCGACAGATACCTTATCAAGATATATCTTAGCACCGTGCAGCTTGCCGTCCTCCGCCTCGGCATACACAAATCCGTTGCGTACATCGACCTCCGCGCCGAGGGCGTTCATGCCCTTAATGTGCTGGTCGATGGGACGGACGCCGAAGTTACAGCCGCCGGGCATAGTTGTCTTCGCGCTGCCGAATCTGCCGAGCATAGCGCCGATAAGATAATACGATGCGCGGATCTTGCGCATGAGCTCAAACGGAGCGTCGCAGAAGCGGACATTGCGGCTGTCTATTTCTATAGTGCCGGGGCAGATCATTCTGACCTCGGCGCCGAGCTGAGTCAATATGGTAAGGAGCATGTCGGTATCGCTGATCTGAGGCATATTCTCTATGCGGCAGACCCCGTCTACCATCAATGCGGCCGGGATTATTGCGACCGCGGCGTTTTTTGCTCCGCTTATTTCGACCTCGCCCTGAAGCGGTTTTCCACCGTTTATGACGTACTTTTCCATATGTTACACCTTTCGTAGGTACTCACGCACCGGTTTGTTATTATAGCACAGCGCATATGCGAAGGCAATTAGCAATGTAAACAAATCGTAACTATTCCTCGCTCTCCAAAAGGCGTTTTGCCTTCAAAACAGCGATAACAGTCTTGCCGTCGGCTATCTTTCCGTCCATTACGAGCTTTGTCAGCTCGTCTATATGGTGCTTTTCAACGCTCAAAAACTCACCCTCGTCAAGGTGGCTCTTGCCTGTATGGAGGCCGCGGGCGAGATAGATATGCAGAGTTTCGGTCGAAAAGCCGGGCGACGTGTAGTCCTCGCCGAGGCTTATGATCTCGTCGGCTGTGAAGCCCGTTTCCTCGGAAAGCTCCCGCACGGCACATTCCATGGGATCCTCTCCCGGCTCAAGCTTGCCTGCCGGCGCTTCAAGCAGCTCCTTTTGGTAAGGATAGCGGAACTGACGAACGCAGTAGCAATAGCCGTCATCGTCAATAGGCAGTATTGTCGCTCCGCCCGGATGCTCGACGACCTCGCGCTTAACAACGCTTCCGTCGCACAGCTCGGCGTGGTCGAGACGCACATTCACAATAACGCCGCGGTACTTTTCCTCACTATCTATTCTCTTCTCAAAACATCTCATAATTCGCCTCGGAAAAAATAATTATCTACTTTACATAATGCTCATACAGTATAGCACCTTGTTCGTAATTATTCCATAATTTTTGTATAGAAAATCAAAAAAAAATCCGCTAAACTATGTGTTGTTAACGAAATTTTTCAGGACATTATTCAGTTTGAATATTTTTTGTTTCCACTGTGCAAATATGTTAAATTCAGGAGCCGAATATTATGTTATCCGAAACCGCTTCAGACGAGGTCGCCGCGCTTGTGCGCAACGGCGAGGAGCTTTCAAACGACGAGCTTATGAGCATCGTTCACGACGCTCATTTGAGCTGTACCGAAGGCATTCAGGCCGATATTTTTACATATAACGGGCGCACGCTCATACTCGCCTACGCTGCCGCGCCGCTGCGCGAGCGCCCCTGCGGTACGCGCCTGAGGAGACGGTAGCTCGGTCCCCAAACAGGCAGCATAAGCTGCTCAATATAAAGATGATGATGCAGCAGCGTTGAAGTTTCTCGGCGGTAGTTCCAAAGATGACTTGAACTCGATAGTAAAAAGGCGTACAATAAAGTTGGAAAACGGCTTTTCATGTTTCTCGGATGATGATGTGCTGACCGAATATGTTAAGAACGTTAAGCCGCTAAAAACCTACTTTGATGTTGCGCTGCACGGTGCACCAATGCTGTTGGCTTTGGCTCGACAGAAATGAATATGTCGGCGCGTATGTTGGCCTCTGTTATCCGGCATAGTATCGGCTGGAATGGGCAAAAAATCAGACTGTTATCTTGCAGCACCGGCAAGCAGACCGGCGACAATTATTGTTTTGCTGAAGAACTTGCAAATGCGCTTGGCGTTGAAGTTAAAGCACCGAACGATACGTTATTCATTATGCCGTCAGGCAAAATGTATGTGGGTGAAAATAGGGATGGAAAGATGATTTCATTCTATCCAAATCAAAGGCAAAGGAAGAAGTAATATGAGATTTGGCTTTTTCAAAGGTTTGCCATATGACGATTGCAGCGAAAACTTTGAAGAATACAAAGACTATAGTAATCGTATTCCCAAATCTGTAATTTTATCATACATTTCCTCGCTTGAAGCTGGTTTAACTTCACTCCCATCGAAAGATATATTTACAGGGGAAAGACTACAAGCAGGAATGTTTTGGGATGGTGAATTTACATTCCCTTATGAATTCTTGCACTACTATAAGAATTACGACATTGGCATACCTTATGAATACGAAAACTATCTAAATAGCATCGGTGTCGGGCGAGAGAAAAAGGAGGAAAAATAGCATGACAAAAGGCGATTATTTTGTAATTGCGTACCGCATACTGGCGTATCCTTTGAAAGGTTCTTTGGTGAGATATGACTACACTTTCATGGTGCGATGATTGCGCCAATATAACAGGAAAAAAGGCTGTTATTATACTTGTAAAGCGTTTCCCGATGGTATACCGTTTACTTTTGACAACTACAAAGACAAGGAACTAAAGACCTGCAACAACGGCATCGGTTATGAGAAAAAGGACACTGAAAACTAAACAACAATGAAGCATCGTTAAACAGCGGTGCTTTTTTCATGCCAAAAACCAACAGCTTAATGATCGAAGCAGTTAAGCGTTTGCGGTTTGAAAAGGAGAAGCAGCGGCGCGAGCGCGCTCTGACTTATAAAATAAGTCGGAGCAAGCGATACAACGCTTGCTCCGACGTGGTGGAGATGGGGGGAGTTGAACCCCCGTCCGAAAGCACTTTAACAGGAACTTCTCCGAGCGCATACGGTCAACTGCATTCCCTTCCCTGCGCGCCGGCCGTCAGGCTCGCAGAGTCGGTAGCTTCATTATGCGTGGTGCGCTCAAAGCTTTGCGCACTCACGGGCACCACTGATCGACGCTCCGTTCCGGGCCGTGGTCCTCCCGGAGGGAACGCTCGCTAATTAAGCAGCGAGAAGAACAGTATCGTTGTTGTTCTTTAATTTATAAGCTGCCCATTTTTAGGATGGTAGGCGCATCCGCTCGCTATTCCTGCCTCCATACCCCCGTCGAAACCGGTACATCCCCATATTTTTAGAGGCGCTTTGAGTCATGCCTTAGTCGGTACTGCCGTGGCCCGACTTTCAAATTGGTGCCATAATGTACTGCTACGCAATCCAAGGGTGCGGTGCGTATCTGAGGCATTTTTCATACGGGGGTGCGGTTTTCCGCACCCCTGTAGACTTTACATTTTCTCGGGTTCGGGATAGTCCACGCCGAAGGTATCGACTGTGACCTTCTTCATTGCCTGGCGGTGAATGGGCTTATCGTTTCTGCCGGTCATGCATTTTGCTATCTTATCGACGTTTTCCATGCCCTCGATGACCTTGCCGAAGGCCGCGTACTGGCCGTCAAGGTGAGGCGCGTCCTCATGCATAATGAAAAACTGGCTGCCGGCGGAGTTCGGAGCCATCGCACGCGCCATGGACAGGACGCCGCGCGTATGCTTGAGGTCGTTGGGTACGCCGTTCATTTTGAACTCTCCCTTTATCGAGTAGCCGGGGCCGCCGACGCCGATGCCCTGGGGATCGCCGCCCTGGATCATGAAGCCGCGGATGACGCGGTGGAAGATAACGCCGTCATAAAACCTGTTCTTTACCAGCGAGATGAAGTTGTTGACCGTGTTGGGAGCTACCTCGGGGTAAAGCTCCGCCTTTATGATATCGCCGTTTTCCATTTCGATGGTTACTATGGGATTGCTCATCAGTGTCTCTCCTTCAATGTTCTTTCAATGTCGCGCACAGCCTCACGCTTTGCATCGTCATTTCGTTTATCATACAGCTTTTTGCCCTTGCACAGGCCGAGCTCGACCTTCACCCTGCTGTCCTTAAAATACAGCGACAGCGGAATGAGCGCCACGCCCTCCTGCATCACACGTGCATTGAGCTTTACTATCTCGCGCTTGTGCATGAGAAGTCTTCTCGGCCGCACGGGGTCTTTATTGAAAATGTTGCCCTTTTCATATGGGCTTATATGCAGCGACCTAACGAAAAGCTCGCCGTTTTTTATCGTGCAGTAGCAGTCCTTCATATTGACCGTGCCCGCTCTGAGCGATTTTACCTCCGTTCCGGCAAGCTCTATGCCGGCTTCAAACCTGTCGAGCACGAAATAATCGTGAAAAGCCTTGCGGTTTGACGCTATCTGCTTTGTTCCGGTCTGCTTCGGCATTCGCTCACCTCCCGACCGTCAGTATATTATACCACACTATGTTCAAGAATTAAATAATAATTTGTAAATGTATTCACATATTGGCTTTGAGCAAGCACTGATTAAATGCGTCAGATGGCTGAGCGAGAGAATTTGGGATCTGATAACGACACTTTTTCGCAGGAATACTTTGTGTATTTCAAGAAAATGTGACTAAATCAGGGCCCAAATTATCCGTTCAGACGCTGACAGTCATTTATTCAGCGCTTGCTTAAGTATGTCCGCGATCTCGGTAACATCCTTGAGGACGTAATCCGGCTTGCGCTCGGCTTTTTCGATATCATCAAGGCTGCTCTCGCCCGACAGTACGCAAACGGACACCGCTCCGGCGTTCTGCGCTACCGCGATGTCGGTATAAAGCCTGTCGCCCACACAGCAGATGTTCTCGTTGGGAACGCCGGTCTGCTCTGATATTATGTCAACCATATTGCGATTGGGCTTTCCGATAAACACTGGCTCTACGCCGCTGGCGGCGGTCAGCAGCGCGCAGATGCTGCCGCAGTCGGGCAGCACCTCGTTTGCCGGCATAGGGCAGACCCAGTCGGGGTTTGCGGCAACAAATGCCGCGCCGCGGCGCAGATAATGCACGGCCTTATCGAGCTTTTCATAGGTAAGCGTCGTGTCAAAGCCGACACAAACGACGCTTACCTCCTCGCTGTCACCAAGGGCGACGCCGTAGCTTTCAAGCTCGCCCAAAAACGCCGGAGTTCCGACCGGATAGACGAGTGCGCCGGGGTGGCGGCTGTTTAAATACATCGCCGTTGCCATGCCGGAGGTGAAAACATTCTCCTTTTCGCAGGGAAAGCCCAGCTTTCTCAGGCGGGCTATATAGTCAACGCCTGCACGCGAGGAGTTATTGGTCAGATATATATACTCCCTGCCGCTTTTCCTGACGGTATTTATAAAATCAACGGCGCCGTCAAACACCTCATCGCCGAGGTACAGCGTACCGTCCATATCCAAAAGAAATAGTTTTGTGTTAAGAAGCTTATCCATTATAAAACTCCGATCTTAAAATGTCGGATATATTATATAGTTTCATGCGCTTAAAATCAACAACATATCTTGAATTGACGGGCGAATATGATACAATTACTTAAAACAAAAAACTCCAAGGAGCTATTATATGGATATTGCTTTCAATAACGACTGGCTGTTCACCGAGAATTTCGACGCGGGCTTTGATGAGGCCGTTTCCGTCCGCCTTCCGCACACGGCAAAGGAGATACCCTACAACTATATAAACTGCCGGGACTATCAGATGGTCTGCGGCTACAGAAAGATCTTTACCGCGCCAGGCGATTGGCAGGGCAAAAAGCTTATCCTGCGCTTTGACGGCGCTGCGCACGAGGCGACGGTGTTCTGCAACGGCGAAAGGGTCGGATATCACGCCTGCGGCTACACGGCGTTTTGCATCGATATCACAGACCTTGTACGGCTCGGCGGCGAGAACGTCATTGATGTGCGGCTCGACACGCGAGAGAGCCTGAACATTCCCCCGTTCGGCTTTGTTATCGACTATCTGTGCTACGGCGGCCTGTACCGCGAGGTGACGCTTGAGGTAAAAGACCCTGAGTATATTAAGGAAGTGCTCATTGAAAACACCGGGCTGCGCGAGATACGCGTAAGGATAGCCTCCGAGTGCGGAAGCCTTGTCACCGACATAGTTGATAACAGCGGCGCGGTCATATCCTCGGCTGTCGGCAAGGCGTTTGAGCTCAATGTTCCCGAGGCCGAGCTCTGGTCTGTCGACTCCCCCGCCCTGTACACCGCACGGGTTCGCGCCATGCGCGGAGGCGAGTGCGTAGACGAAAAGAGCCTTCGCTTCGGCTTCAGAACGGTGAATTTTAAAAGCGACGGCTTTTATCTAAACGGAGAAAGGCTTAAGATACGCGGCCTAAACCGTCATCAGGCCTACGCCTACGTCGGCTACGCTATGCCGAGGTCGGTGCAGGAGCTCGACGCGGAGATACTGAAAAATGAGCTCGGCGTAAATGCCGTGCGCACCTCGCACTATCCGCAGTCGCAGCACTTCATATCGCGCTGTGATGAGCTCGGGCTTCTCGTGTTCACCGAGATACCCGGCTGGCAGCACATCGGCGACGAGGACTGGAAGCGGCAGGCCGTCAAAAACACCGACGAGATGGTTCGGCAGTACATGCATCACCCGTCGATCATGCTTTGGGGCGTTAGGATAAATGAATCGCAGGACTGCGACGAGCTTTACAGGCGCACAAACGCAGTTGCGCATACGCTTGATTCCGGCCGCCAGACAAGCGGCGTTAGATATATAGAAAAAAGCCGTCTGCTTGAGGATGTTTACGCGTACAACGATTTCTCGCACTGCGGCGATAATGCCGGGCTCAAGCCTAAAAAATCGGTCACGGCGAAAAAGCATAACGGATATCTCGTTTCCGAGTGCAACGGACACATGTTCCCGACAAAATCCTTTGACGATGAGCGCCACAGACTCAGCCACGCGCTGCGGCACGCTAAGGTGCTCGACGCTATGTACGCCGACGACGATATCAGCGGCATATTCCCCTGGTGCATGTTCGACTACAACACTCATCAGGATTTCGGCAGCGGAGACGGGATATGCTATCACGGTGTTATGGACATGTTCCGCAACCCAAAGCTCGCCTCGGCCGTGTATGCAAGTCAAAGTGAGGACAAGCCTTGCTGCGTCGTGTCCTCGTCCATGGATATAGGCGAGCATCCGGCAGGCGATATCGGCAGGGTGTATGTTTTCACAAACGCCGACTGCGTGAGGCTGTACAAGGACGGCGTGTTCGTCCGCGAGTTTGCCCCAAGCCGTGATGAGTTCCCTGCTCTGCCGCATCCACCGGTCATAATCGACGACTTTATCGGCGAGCTTCTCTTAACGCAGGAGGGCTTTGATGAAAAAACGGCCATGGCCGTGAAGGAGTGTCTGCTTGCGGTCGCTAAATTCGGGCCGAGCTCGCTGCCGCCTAAGATACTTGCCAAGTTCGCACGGCTGATGCTGCTCAAGGGCTTTAAGTTCTCCGACGGTGTTGAGCTATACGGCAAATACATCGGCAACTGGGGCGGCGAAGCGACAAAATGGCGCTTCGATGCGGTCAAGGGCGGAAGAATCGTATGCTCGGTGACGCGCTGTCCCGGTCAGAGAGTGCATCTTGAGGTAAGCACGAGCAAAACGCGGCTCTGCGAGGGCGATACCTACGATGCCGCCGCCGTGCGCATCCGCGCCGTTGACGAGTACGGCAGCCTCGCTCCCTACTGGCAGGAGCCCGTTATATTAAAGTGCTCAGGCCCCCTTGTGCTCATAGGCCCGGAGATTATATCACTCAAGGGCGGCTCTGGCGGCTGCTATGTGAAAACCTGCGGCAGCTCCGGCTCGGCAGAGCTTTGCGTAAATGATATTAAAATCAAATTTGAAATAAACGTATAAAAGAATATCCGTAATAAAAAGAAAAATTATAGTTAAATACAAAAAACCACTGCCCCTTAAGCAGTGGTTTTTTCCTTTGGAGCTGGTGGTGAGAATCGAACTCACAACCTTCTCATTACGAGTGAGATGCTCTGCCATTGAGCCACACCAGCAAAGGACATTTCGCATTTTAGCACATGCCGACAATAAAGTCAAACATAAAAAGTAATAACTGTTCGTATATGTGCAAATTTGTTATCCGCTTAGCGGAATTTTCTGTATAAGAAAAGCGTAGAAGATTCAAGGTCTTTACCTGTTGCACTTTCAGCTCAATTTGTTTACATAATTATTTCAGAAAATTATTATGCAAATAGTTATCAACATTTTCAACAGAGTTTCCAACATAAAAATCTTGTTGTATATCAACGAATTTTGTCGATATGTCAGCAATTTCAAAAGCTTGAAGTCGATTTTTGTTACAAGCCGGAAACAAAATCTCGTTTACATAAGTCCATGTTTGTTAAGAGATTGAAATTCTTTGCCGCCGACAATGATATGATCCAGAAGCTTTATGTCCACAAGCTCCAGCGCCTTTTTCACAAGCCGTGTGCAGTACTCGTCCTCCTTGGACGGAAGCGGCAGTGCACCGGGGTGATTATGGGCGATTATAACGCTCACGGCGTTATTTTTTATTGCCGCCTCGACCAGCATTCTTATGCCGACCTCCGTTGCATTAACGACGCCCCGGCTTATCTGCTTGCAGGCGATTATACCGTTTGATGAGTTGAGAAGCAGTGCATAGCATATCTCATTGACCTCATACATGAATTTAGCTACAAAATACGCGCCCGCGTCCTCGCTGCGGCGAATGACCTTGTTAGGCAGGCTTTTTGTGAGCAGATAGCGGCGGCTGATCTCGGGAATGAGCTTTATGAGGGTCGCCGCGTTCTCGCCTATGCCGTCAACGCGCATGAGCTCGGCATGACTTGCCTCGAACACTGCCGCCAGCGAGCCGAAGTGCTTTAAAAGCCTGTGCGCAAGCTCATTTGTGTCCTTGCGAGGCACGGCATAAAACAGCAGCATCTCCAGCGCGTTGTGATCGTTAAAGCCGTCCAGTCCGGCCTCTGCAAAGCGGCTTTTCATTCGCTCTCTGTGTCCGTCGTGTACGCCCATGTATACTCTCTCCTTACAGCTCCATATTCGCGTAGGCGTTGAGATCCCAGCCGGCTGTATTTCCGGCGAGGTACTCATAATAGCCCTGGCAGCCTATCATCGCGGCGTTGTCTCCGCAGAGTCTGAGAGGCGGGACGAACAGCTTGCAGCCCGCTTTCCCGGCAGCAGCCCTGAAGTCTGCGCGGATGCGCGAATTTGCCGCCACGCCGCCTGCTATGGCTATCTTTTTATAGCCCAGCTCCCGGGCCGCCATCATGGTGCGCGGAACGAGAGCATCGCTTACAGCTGCGGTGAAGGACGCTGCAAGCGAGCTGCGGTCGAGCTCCTCACCCTTCTGCTCGGCGTTGTGGACGATATTTATGACTGCCGTTTTGAGGCCGGAAAAGCTCATCTCATAGGGATGTCCCTCAATGTGCGTTCTCGGCAGGTGGTATTTTTTGTCGTCGCCGCCCTGAGACAGCTCGTCGATCGGCTTACCGCCGGGATACGGCAGGCCGAGCACGCGTGCGGTCTTATCGAAGCACTCGCCGGCCGCATCGTCTCGCGTTGCGCCGATGACCTTGAGCTCGGTGTAGCTGCGCACGTCAATTATAAGCGTATTGCCGCCGGATATTGCAAGACAGAGAAACGGCGGTTCAAGCTCGGGATAGGCTATGTAGTTTGCAGCTACGTGCCCTTTTATGTGGTGCACCGGTATAAGCGGAACATCGAGGCTCATGGCCGCGGCTTTCGCAAAATTAAGGCCGACAAGAACGGTACCGATAAGTCCGGGAGCGTAGGTCACAGCTACTGCGTCGATATCGCATTTTTCAATACCGGCGGCCCGGACTGCGCGCTCGGCAAGGCGCGAAATGACCTCGACATGGCTTCTGGACGCGATCTCAGGCACTACTCCGCCATATATTGCATGAAGGTCAGCCTGAGAGAATATCTGATCTGTCAGAACGTTTCTCCCGTCCTCGACCACGGCCACGGCGGTCTCGTCACAGGATGATTCAAAGGCAAGTATTTTCATTTCTCTTCCTCACTCAGAAAACAAGTCATCAAAACGGCGTCCTCCTTCGGCCGGCTGTAATAGGCTTTTCGCCTGCCGACCTCGGTGTAGCCGTGTTTTTTATATAAGCTTTGCGCCGGGATATTACTCTCGCGCACCTCGAGCGTCAGAAAGCTCAGCTTCTTCGCTTTTGCCCTCGCATAAAGCTCGGTCAGCAGCATATCCGCAATGCCCTCGCGCCGTCTGTCCGGCGACACGGCAACATTGGAGATGTAGCCCTCGTCGAGAACATACATGAGCCCTGCATAGCCCACTGCCCTGCCGTTTTCATCCTCGGCGGCAAGGAATATGTGCATGAAGTCGGACAACTGAGCCATCAGCTGCTCATGCGTCCACGGAACGGAAAAGCACTGCTGCTCCATTAGCAGGATATCGTCAAGGTGCTCGGGGCGGGTATCGACAATGCGAACCATCACATGTCCTCCTCGCGCAGCTCGTCGATAACGGCAAGAGTCTCATCCTCGATACGCAGAATGCACTTCTTCCAGCCGATCGGCAGAGTCGGCGGATAGATATCCTCATCGGCAAGGCACATTATGCGCTCGTCGAGATCCTGATACTCGTCGGACAGCTTCTGCGCCTGCAGAGCCGTCATGCACAGCACAACGTCGCAGCGCTCGAGTATCTCGCGTGTGACAGGCACGGCATAGCTGTGCGGCAGTCTTATATCCAGCGCCTCGCAGCATTTTTTTACACGCGGATTTATCTCATCCTTTGCGCTTATTCCGCAGGAATAGGCCATGACCTCCGGACAATAATCACCCTTTGAGGAATTAAAGACAGCCTCTGCGACGGCCGACAGGCTGTTATCGTCGCATACAAACAGTATGCTTTTAACGTTTATGCCGTTAAAGCCGCACAGCTCCGCCTGACGCTCGTCCCAGCGCTCAAGACTGCGGTCCCCGGCCTGATTCTCGATATGGTGGGTAAGCTCATGATGAAGCGTGCTTTTTAAGCGGCGATGGAAGGTCTCGTCGTCCATGTCGCCGTAGAGCTCGACAAACGAGCCGTAGTACAGCTCGATATGCCGGCCCATTTTATCGTGAAAGTACATGCCGAGCGTGTATCTTCCGTCTTCCTCGCGCACGGCGTCTTCAACGAAGCTCACGCCGCCGTTTAAATTTTTGAATATTTCTCCGGGAAGCTCATCGACAAGCTCGTCGAGAACATCCCCTGCCTGTTCATAAGTCAGCATCAGTGCGCCTCCGCCCAGCTGTGTCCTGTTTTTACGTCTACCGTTAGCGGCACGCTGAGCTTGGCCGCTCCGCTCATCTCCTCGCGCAGGATATCTGAAACCCGCTGAGTCTCTCCCTCGGGGCACTCGCATATCAGCTCATCATGCACCTGCAAAATCAGCTTTGCCTTGAGCCCTTCGGCTTTAAATCTGTTATATACATTCACCATGGCAAGCTTTATTATATCCGCAGCCGTTCCCTGAATGGGCATGTTCAGCGCAACTCGTTCGCCGAACGAGCGTGTGTTGAAGTTTGACGACTTCAGCTCCGGCAGATAGCGGCGGCGTGCATAAAGCGTCTGCACATAACCGTCGTGCTTTGCTTTTTCAACGATAGCCTTCATATACTCGCGCACACCGTCGTATTTACTGAGATATGCCTCCATATACGCCTTGGCCTCGGACTGCATTACGCCGATATCCTGCGCGAGCGACCATGCCGATATTCCGTAGACTATACCGAAGTTTACTGCCTTGGCTCGACTGCGCTGTAGCGGCGTTACCTCGTCTATCGGCGTATTGAACACCTGTGATGCCGTAACCGTATGAATATCCTCGCCCGACAGAAACGCCTCCTGCATGTGCTTATCGCCTGATATGTGCGCAAGCAGTCTGAGCTCTATCTGGCTGTAGTCCGCATCAACGAGGACATTGCCCTTTGAGGCGATGAACATCTCGCGGATGTGACTGCCGAGCTCTCTTCTGATGGGAATATTCTGCAAATTGGGATCAGTGCTCGAAAGCCTGCCTGTAGCTGTGACGGTCATCTGGAATTTAGTCCTTATCCTGCCGTCGGGATCTATGAGCTTTAAAAGCCCGTCGGCGTAGGTGGATTTGAGCTTTGTCAGCATGCGGTAATCCAGCACCATCTGTACTATCGGGTGCTTGCCGCGCAGCTTTTCAAGGACGTCGGCATTCGTGCTCCAGCCGGTCTTCGTCTTTTTCCCTGCCGGAAGCATGAGCTTATCAAAAAGCACCTCACCGAGCTGCTTTGGTGAATTGATGTTAAACTCGCAACCTGCCTCGATGTATATTTCCCGTTCGAGCTTGAATATTGTGCCCGTAAGACTCTCGCCAAAGCTTGAAAGCGCCGCTCTGTCTATCATGAAGCCGTGCTCCTGCATATCGGCAAGCACGCGGCACAGCGGCATTTCGATGTCATAAAAAAGCTTCGTCATGCCGAGCTGCGTGAGCTTTTTCTCCGTAGATTCGCGCAGTCTGTACACAGCCTCCGCTCCAGCAAGCTCCGTGCCGCAATAGCCGATGCTCATGCGGCTAAGGCCGTAGTCGCCGGCAGTTGCGTCGAGCAGATAACAGGCAAGCGCAGTATCGTACTCAAAGCCGTCAATCGGCAGCTTTTCTGCTATAAGCTGCGTCATGAGATTCTTAACATTGTGGCCGATTTTTTTCACCTTGTCAGAGAAAATGTATTCCGTAAGGCGTGTGTAATCATCACCGAGAGCGTTCCAGCGAGCAAGATACACTGCCTTTCCATCGCAGATCTCAAGGCTGTCAAAGCTATGGTCTGCCGTGACGGCGACAGTGCCGGCAGCATTGACGGCACTCATGATATCGTCCGACGACGCATCCTCAATATACGGCATGTGCTCCGTCTTTGCCGCTTCCGTGCTCTCTGCGCTTTCACTCAGACCCCACTTTTCAATAAATTTGTTAAAGCCAAGCTTTTTGAAAATGTCGTACAGCTCGGGTCTGTAGTTGTCTTGCCAGACAGCGTCCTCGGGTGAAAACTCTATTGGTGCATCGGTGTGTATCGTCGCAAGCTCAAAGGACAAAAATGCGCTTTCCCTGCCCTCGCGCAGCTTTTTGCGCACGCCCTCCTTCACATCAAGCGTATTGATGTCGGCATATATAGTCTCAAGATGCTTATACCTCTGCACAAGAGCCATCGCCGTTTTCTCGCCCACTCCGGGGACACCGGGGATATTATCCGATGCGTCACCCATGAGCGCCTTGAGATCGATGATGCTTCTCGGCTCAAAGCCGTACTCATCAAAAAAGAGCTCCGGCGTGTATTCGGTCGTTGTGGTCTGACCCATGCGGCTTTTGACGTGACAAACATGCGTCGTGTCGCTTATAAGCTGGAAGCTGTCCTTATCGCCGGTGACTATGCGGCACTCCCAGCCGCTGTCACGGCATTTGGCTGCGACCGTGCCGAGCAGGTCGTCGGCCTCAAAGCTTTCGAGCTCAAGGCGCAGTACTCCCATTGCGTCGAGCACCTGCTTTAGTATGGGCATCTGGACGGCAAGCTCCTCTGGCATCGCCTTGCGCTGCGCCTTATAGCCCTCGTATCTCATGTGGCGGAACGTGGGCGCCTTGAGGTCGAACGCGACGCATACGGCCTCGGGCTTTTGATCATCAAGCAGCTTGCGGAGTATAGAAAGAAATCCGTACACGCCGTTTGTGGGCGTACCGTCGGGTGCGTTGAGCATGCGGATGCCGTAAAAGGCCCGGTTTACTATACTGTTGCCGTCAAGTATCATCAGTTTCATCATTTCACCTCACCGCGCAGGCGGACTATCTCGTCCCTCAGCTGAGCTGCAAGCTCAAACTCCAGCATTTTTGCCGCGGCCTTCATTTCCTTTTCCAGCTTTTCTATGAGCTCCCTGCGCTCGCTTCTCGTGAGCTTCACACCGTCGGCGCGGCGCAGTGCCCTCTCGCTCTCTCCGGATATCTCAATAAGCTCGCGGACGCCTTTCACTATTGTTTTCGGCACGATGCCGTGCTCGTCGTTATACGCCGACTGCCTTGCACGCCTTCGCTCCGTCTCGTCTATGGCAAGGCGCATCGAGCGCGTCACCGTGTCGGCATACATTATGACCATGCCCTCTGCATTGCGTGCAGCACGGCCGATGGTCTGAATAAGGCTCGTTTCACTTCTCAGGAAGCCCTCCTTATCCGCGTCGAGGATAGCCACAAGGCTGACCTCCGGCAGGTCAAGGCCCTCGCGCAGGAGGTTTATGCCGACAAGCACGTCGAAGTCGCCCAGGCGCAGGCTGCGGATGATCTCCATGCGCTCTATTGCACCGATATCGTGGTGCATATAGCGGCATTTTATGCCGGCCGCGCCGAGATATTCAGTGAGATCCTCGGCCATTTTCTTCGTGAGCGTCGTCACAAGCGTGCGCTGCCCCTTTTCAATGCGCAGATTTATTTCACTTATCAGATCGTCGATCTGCCCCTCGATCGGACGAACGGATATTTCCGGGTCAAGCAGCCCCGTCGGACGTATTATCTGCTCGGCTATCTGCCCCGCCCTCTCGCGCTCGTAGTCGCCGGGTGTTGCGGAGACGTACACCGCCTGATTTATGCGCTCCTGAAATTCTTCGAATTTCAAGGGTCTGTTATCATATGCCGAGGGCAGGCGGAAGCCGTACTCGACCAGCGACTCCTTGCGCGCCCTGTCGCCGCGGTACATCGCCCTGACCTGCGGCAGCGTGACGTGGCTTTCATCAACAAACAGCAGAAAATCCTTCGGGAAATAGTCGAGCAGAGTCATCGGTGCCGAGCCTGCCGGGCGGTTTGAGATTATGCGAGAATAGTTCTCGATGCCGGAGCAGTAGCCGAGCTCCTGCATCATCTCGATATCATAATTTGTGCGCTGGGATATGCGCTGAGCCTCCAGAAGCTTGCCGTTATCCTGAAAATACTTAACTCTCTCAGCGCACTCGGCGCGGATATCCTCAATGGCACGTGCCATCTTGTCGCGGCTTACGACGTAGTGGCTGGCAGGATATATCGCGGCGTGGTTCAGATAACGAAGCGGTGCGCCCGTCACGACGTTGACCTCGCTTATCCTGTCAACCTCGTCGCCGAAGAACTCGACGCGGATGGCCTTATCGTTAGAGTAGGCCGGAAATATCTCGACCGTGTCGCCGCGGACGCGGAACATATTGCGCTCGAAGGCGATATCGTTGCGCTCATAGCGAATCTCGATGAGCTTGCGCAGCAGCTCGTCAAAGCTGCGCGTCTGCCCCGGGCGCAGGGATATGACCATGTTTTTATAGTCTATAGGGTCGCCGAGGCCGTAGATGCACGACACAGACGCTACGACGATCACGTCGCGCCGCTCAAACAGGCTGGACGTTGCGCTGTGGCGCAGACGCTCGATCTCGTCGTTTATGGAGCTGTCCTTTTCTATGAAGGTATCGGTGTGCGGGATGTACGCCTCGGGCTGGTAATAGTCGTAGTACGAGACGAAGTACTCGACCGCGTTATCGGGGAAAAACTCGCGGAACTCCGAGCACAGCTGCGCCGCAAGCGTCTTATTGTGCGCGAGCACGAGCGTCGGGCGGTTGAGCCTTTCGATTACGCTTGCCATCGTAAACGTCTTGCCCGAACCCGTAACGCCGAGGAGCACCTGCTCGTCAAGGCCGTTTTCGATGCCTCGCACGAGCGTGTCGATCGCCTCAGGCTGATCGCCCGTAGGAGAGTATGAAGATTTCAGTACAAATTTATCCAAGGCTACGCTCCTCGCAACAGTTTTACATTATATTATACCACGCGCGCAGCGCATCGGCAAGATAAGAAAACCTCCGGCCGAAGCCGGAGGTTTTGAGTAGGTTTGCTTAGATCAGATCTGGTAGGACGCCCAGTCGATGTCGGGGAGCTTTTCCGTCCACTTCTCATAAATGCTGTCGCCTACGCGCTCAGCCTTATGATTGTTCGTCGCTTCCTGCATATCGCGGTAGTACCACTTTGCGGTGTCCATATTATCGCTCCAGTTGGTCATCTGGCTGACCGGAAGAAGATCGGACACGTCCTTAGTCTGACGATCGAGCACGCGGTTTATCATTGCCACGGTCTCGGCACGGGTGATGTTATTGTTGGGCTTGAACGTGCCGTCGGGGTTGCCGTTTATCCAGCCGTTGCTGGCCGCAAGCTCGATGTACTTCTGTGCCCAGTGGCCGCTGATGTCGTTGAAGGTCTTGCCGCCCTCCTTGAAGTCGCCGAAGCGGGCTATGATCGCCGCCATCTCTGCGCGGGTGATCGGGTCGTCCGGACGGTAGGTTCCGGCAGGATCGCCCTTGATGATGCCCGCATTTGCAAGCGTCGAGATCGCACGGTTGTACCACTTGCCCTTGGCTACGTCGCTGAAATTATTATCGAGAGAATCAAACTTCGCGCGCGCATCGTCGGTCATCAGGCGGAAGAATATCGTCGCTACCTCGGCGCGGGTCACGTTTGCCGTCGGCAGGGACAGGCCCTCGGGCGTGCCGATGATGTAGTTGAAGTGGTCTTCCTTATTGAGCACCTCGAGCATCGTCAGCGTGCCGTTGACGTACTTGATGGCGTAGTTCTTCGTCACGTCCTCGCCCTTGGCGTTCTTGATCACCGCGTCGGAGGGCACGTTCGGGGACGAGCCGGGGACGGACTGGATGCCGGTTATCTTGACGGATTCGACCTTGTCGCCTGCCACGAGCCCGGAAACCGTCCACTCATCGCAGGTCACGGGCGTCGGGCCGTACTCGGTCTTGCTGCCGGCGGTGATCGTCAGCTCCTTCGGTGTGATGGTCAGGACACCGTCGGCCTTGATGACGAACTTGACATTCGTAAAGCGGGCATTTGTGTTCTTAAACTGCTCGGCCTTGAGTCCCATCTCGTAAGTGCCGGCGTTGATGCCGCTTGCCTCGGCCTTGCCTGTGAATGTGAAGTCTGCCTCCGTGTAGCGCGGATCGCTTATCTTCACGGTGTAGCCCTTCACGCTGTGCTCCGTGCCGTCATACACCACGCTGTCGCTGTTGCCCGTTATCTCAACGATGATCTCGTTCATGATCGGGGGATTGGGAGGATAGACATAGCTCTTGTGGTTGTTGAAGGCTTCGGTTGAAGTCTTACCGGCCATTATTTTGCCGTTTGCCGTTGCAGCATTTTGACCGTTCACCGTTACGGTGTAGCCGTTGTTGTCGCTCTCGGTCACGGTGTATCTGATTCCATCGGGCAGACCCTTGATGGTGAAATCATCTTTGTCCTTGAGTTTGAACTGTATGGTTGCTATGCCGTTTTGGAACCAACTGGCATTAAAATCAGCGGTTTTGCCCGTAAGAGGGATAACAATATTTTCGCCGCCGTCGGTTGCGGCTTTGAGGGGAAGCAGTTCCCTCTGCAGCGTTACGGTAAAGGTAAACTCCTTGGTGGTGCTTGCCGCATTGCCGGAGACAGTCTTTTTGACCACGAGAGAACCTACAGTAAAGTTGTGGAAGGTGATGTTGTCAAGCGGAAGCCACTCATCTTTTTCTACTTCTACAGAATAATTCTGGACTGCTATGTAGTTTCCGTCTGCATCCTTCGATACAGTAATGACTATCTTATATACGGTATCATCGTACTTGATGTACTGATTATCACCGGCTACCTCACGCATGTAGAAGACGAAATCAGTCTCTCCACTAAACTGCCACTTACCAAAGTCAACTACACCATTATCTTCATTAGACACGGTCTTAAGTTCATTGTGAAGATCATTCTCAAGAACAAAGGTGAATTTGCCTGACTCTGCAAGAGCGCCGTCAAAATACTTGGTGGCTTTCAGCTCGACTTTGGCAGGCTCAATTGTGCTGTTGGTTAATGCCACCTCTATAGGCTCTCCTGTGGTCGTTCCTGTTACGGTGGTGTTATCGGCAACGCTAGCAACCGCATCCTGCACATTTTCTGTTTTGATTGTTGCGCTTAGGTTGTAGCCATCGTTGTCGCTCTCAATTATGGTGTAGGTAGTACCATAGGGAACATTCTTGACTGTGAAGTTCTCGCCGTCCTTGAGAGTGAACTGTATCCATCCGCTGTTAACAAAGTCTATATCCGATTGGTTGGAGGGCATTGCCACGGGATTCTCGCGGGTAGTCTCATGACCGGCGGGGGTTGGGTAATTCTCATTATCCAGCGAGACGATAAAGGTGAACTCCTTATCTTTGTTTGCATCAGTGCCGGTAACGGTCTTGCTGATCACGAGGTTGCCGGTCTTTGCGGTATAGTTATTTGTTACGCTGACAGTTACTTCTTTATTATTTGTGTCGAGCGTAGCTGCACTGGGTTTGCCTATGGTGTAATTTGGATAGCTGGTTGAATTACTTAAGTCGTATCCGTCCACCCTTGCTTTCACAATATTCTCCACAACGGTATACTCACCGTACGGAAGCGTTGCAGTTGCTGCGGAGTATGTATTGTTGTCTTGCTTGGTTGCCGTTACGGTTACAGGATCAGTTAAGTTACCACCTCTAATCTCAAACTCAAAGCTTTCAGGCAGTTTGTTAGTCGGCAGACCTGTTACGGTCTTGGTTATCTTGATGGTGCCTTCTTGCTTGGAATAGGTGTTGGTAAAGGCGACGCCTTTTGTATCTTGTTTGCCTATGTTGACGGTTTGTGTCGGATTATCAGTTATGTCAGCTGCATCAGCATTACTAACAGCAAGATCATAACCAACAAAGGCTGCCTTTTCTTTATTTTCCTCTACAGTCACGGAAGCGCTGCCGCTTTCCGGAATTTCTACATTTATCGTGTATGTTGCAGTAATGCTACCATCATTATTAACGGTATAAGAATCGAAAGAGGCATTTTGTGCTTCTCCGCCTCCGATCTTATAGGTGATAAGACCTTCTTTTGCGATCAATGTTTTAGCTTCATCCTCGCTCAAGCCGACTATGGTCTTGGTTATTGTCAGTGTTCCCTGATCGGCTGTGGGCGGAACATTTTCAGTGCTGAACCATGCATAATCCAACAAATTGCCCTGAGACAAAATTCCAGTACTTGTTGAGATCGCCACGAAGAAGAAACGGGTAAGGTATTGGTCTTCAGGGATTATAAATGTACCGTTTTTAGTGCCCCACGCCGTATTATTGTCTTCAAAATATTCGATCATTACATCAGGATTAGTTGCGTTTTCTCTGATGTACCTTTCCAAGTTAGTCTGAGTCGTAACATTTTCCGCGCCGTTATCTCCCTTCAGCGGAGCTATGACGAGAGCCATCTTGTCCATACCCTCACGCCCGCGGTGAGACAGGTTCCAGTACATTGTCGCTCCGGGAGTGGTCAGCACATCCTGATAGAGTGCACCATTGCTTTCGCAGTTGAGCTCCGCTATCTGATTTCCGTGAACGGCGGTGTCGCAATTATAATACTTCTGTGTGACCTGTTCATTTTTATAAATATACCGATTGATCCAAGGTGTCCACATACTCCATTTTGGATTTTCGTATCTGAACGTTGCCCACTTTGTCACGTTGCCAATCTCAATATTTCCGTCAGGTGCAGTGGTTTTCCAGTGGGGAATATTATTTTGAGCAGTCTGAACAATGCCTCCGCCAAACCACGTTCCTTCAGGCATGACAGAAAGAATGTCGGGCTGTTCAAAGCTGGGGTTCTGAAGTGCGTCGTACCAATCGACCTTCTTAGAATCAGACTGGGGAGCGCTGCCTTCCTTAGACACAGTGACAGTATATGTTGCCTGTGCGCCCTTGTCATAAGCGACATTGACCCATGCGCCGTTTTCGGCCATGTTGTACTCGTTACCAGTGACCTTAATACGATCGACAGGAACATTATTTTTTGTCCAGGTTATCGTGTAGTCATTAGACGCGAGTACCTGGGCAGTTATATCGGCATCGCCATCATACGCTTTCAGCGTCAAGCGGCCTTTAGTTGCTATGTTATCTACAATTTCAACTTTTGAGACCGTCTTCGCTTCGCCGGTCTCGCCCGTCGCATCCGCCAGCGCGGAGAACGGCAGGAGCGTGAAGATCATGCAGATGCACATCAAAAGCGCAAGTCCGCGTTTTCTTACATTCATTGTTTTTCCTCCTTAAATTAATCAATTCCATTTGCCCGCGGCAGCTTACATTTTTGTTATTAGATGCCATGGGCACACTTTCCCGTGTGACTTTATTGTACTAAACAATTATGAGAAATGCAATGGCAAATTGATGTTTTTTTACGATTTTTTTCGTTCATCGTCCATACATATTGTATAGCATTGTCGTTTTGTAACGCAAAATATACGGTTTCGGCGTTTTTGTCCGGTGCGCTGTCTTGTCAAGCGGCGTGAAAAATATCCGCACTGCGCCGCAGTGCGGATTTGGGAATTGTTATGTTAACTTGATTTTAGTAGATAGCTGACAGCTGATAGCTGATAGCGGCGACCCCTCAGTCACGGCAAGCCGTGACAGCTCCCCTTACGCAGGGGAGCCAAGGGAAGTGCGGCGGCAGTTTTGCGGTTTTGTCGGCAATTTCGATACCGGGCTGACGCAATAAGCGTATCCGTAGCTGCGTCCGTGCGCCTCTAAAAAATTCATTCGCAGGCAAAGCCTGCGGCCGACGGATGAGGTGTTATTAAGTAATGATAAAAGGAGAAGCGTTAATTCGCTATTAAAAAATGGTAAAGCTGCTGGCTAAAATATTTATAAAAAACCCGGCGGAGTATACGAACCCGCTCGTGCGCAAGGCCTACGGCACGCTGTGCAGCGTGCTGGGCATATGCCTGAACGTTCTGCTGTTTGCGGGAAAATACGCCGCAGGCGCGATATCGGGCTCGATCGCAATAACGGCCGACGCGTTTAACAACCTCTCGGACGCGGGCGCGTCGGCGATATCGCTGCTGGGCTTCCGTCTCTCGGGTAAAAAGCCCGATCCCGATCACCCCTTCGGTCACGGCAGGATAGAATACATCTCCGGCTTGGCGGTTGCGGCGCTTATAATCGTCATGGGCGTTGAGCTGCTGATAAGCTCGGTCGAGAAGATCGTGAGCCCCGAGCCGGTCGAGGCCGGTCTGCTTCCGGCGGCGATACTGCTCGCGTCGATCCTCGTGAAGCTCTACATGTTCGCGTACAATCGTGCGGTGGGAAAGAAGATATCCTCCTCCGCAATGGCTGCCACCGGCACAGACAGTCTGTCCGACTCGATCGCAACGGCGGTCGTGCTGCTGTCGATGGGCGCAAGCTGGCTGTTTAAGGTCAATATTGACGGCTGGGCGGGTGCGGCGGTCGCGGTGTTCATCCTGTTTGCCGGCTACGGCGTTGCCAGGGATACGCTCTCGCCGCTGCTCGGGCAGGCGCCCGATCCGAAGCTTGTGCAGAGCATTGAGGACATCGTCATGAGCTCGGACGCGGTGCTCGGTATGCACGATCTCGTCGTGCACGACTACGGTCCGGGGCGCATGATGATATCCCTGCACGCCGAGGTCGACGGCCGCGGCAACATTTTCGAGCTCCACGACAGCATCGACACCATTGAGAAATCGTGGATGCCGCGCAGCCCCT
>OQWE01000051.1_pt1 | contig 33364 bp, 24 predicted proteins | sample 1691591 | NCBI WGS metagenome assembly OQWE01 (sample SAMN03418265, study PRJEB22391) | human gut metagenome | biome: human-gut; feature: organic feature; material: feces | host: Homo sapiens | place: Tanzania | collected 2013-01
ATGTTGAGGGCGCTGTGCAGAAGGTTCAATTCTTCGTTCCTATATACAAATTCTTTACTCTCTCCATAAGAGTTTTTTGGCTTTCCTCTCAATGAAAACACGGCTTGAGTATTCACATCTCTGCTTTTGGTTATGGAACCCGAAGCAGAGTCGCCCTCGGTGATGAAAAGAGTGGACTCCAATCGCCTTGCATCTTTGCTGTTGTAATGAACCCTGCAATCTCGCAACTTTTTATTGGTAAGGCTGACCTTTTTGGCACTTTCTTTTGCCAATTTCCTTATGTTCTGCATGCCTTTCCGTTCCTTCTCGTTGCGAATGATTTTTTGCAGAATGGCTTCTGCCGTCTCGGAATGAATATGCAGATAATCGTCCAAGTTTCTGCGGACAATATCTCCTATGAAAGTCTTTACCGCTACGCCCTTTCCGTCCGGTTTCATATTGGTTGAGCCGAGTTTTGTCTTGGTCTGCGACTCGAAAACAGGCTCTTCAATTCTCAGACTTATGGCAGCCACCAATCCCTGCCTGATGTCGGAGGCTTCATAGTCCTTTTTGTAAAAGTCTTTCAAGACTTTCACCAATGCTTCTCTGAATCCCGAAAGGTGAGTGCCGCCCTGCGTGGTGTTTTGACCGTTCACAAAGGAGTAATGCTCCTCCGTCAGAACTCTGTCGGAATGTGTGAACGCAAATTCAAAGCCTTCTTCACTCAGATGTATAATCGGGTACAAACCATCGGCTTCATTCATGTTGCTTGTCAGCAAATCCAATAAGCCGTTCTTGGAATAGAACTTATTTCCGTTATATACGATGGACAGCCCTTTGTTAAGACAGGCGTAATGCCAAATCATCTTTTCGATGTATTCGTCAATGAAATGGTAATTACCAAATATCCTCTGGTCGTTATCCGGAATGAATTCTACACATGTACCGTTATCCGATTTGGAAGCCTCTATCGGACGATCCTCGACGATGTTTCCCCTGCTGAATTCTGTCACTTTGGTTTTGCCGTTCCTCACCGACTGAACTTTGAAGTAAGAAGACAAGGCATTAACCGCCTTTGTACCGACACCGTTCATGCCGACTGATTTCTGAAATGCCTCCGAATCGTATTTTGCCCCCGTATTCATCTTGGAAACGCAATCGACCACTTTCTCCAAAGGTATTCCCCGTCCGTAGTCCCGCACTCTCACAAGTTTGGTATCGAAGTTCACATCGACCTCTATACGCTTTCCGCTTCCCATTGCGAACTCATCGATGGAATTATCTATGATTTCTTTCAGCAAAACATAAATCCCGTCATCTGCAGACGCTCCATCACCCAACTTACCTATATACATGCCGGGACGCCGGCGTATATGCTCATTCCATTCCAAAGACTTGATGTTATCCTCGGTATATTCCGTCTTATTAAAATCCTCTTCCATTGTCATAGCTTGCAAATGTACGAAAAAAAAACAAAAGTCCGCTTTTAGAGGTTTTCAATCCCCCGAGCAGCCATGGTTAAACATGCTTTTGCGTCTTTGTTCAAAGACTTTCAACTGCTTTTCGCCGAAGAACAATCGCTTTTCTATTTTATTCAAATACAACAACTCTTCCACATTTCTTTCTTCTGCATTGCAGGCAATAACATCTGAAGCCGTCAAATTGCCTTCCTTATCATGAAAAGCATAACACAATACTCCCTCAGGGTTTCTCAACAATGTATAACCGTCCATTGTCTCTGACCAAGACATAACCTCATCTCCCTTTATTATATATGTAAGAGTTTTACCGTTAGGCTGCGTTACCGTAATAGGCAGTTGTCTTGCAGGAACGGCACAAACATGCAATGTCAGCAAAAGTCCGAAAACAAGATTAAAAACATACTTCATCATCTCTGTAATTCAAATTAAGGATTAAGCATTTGCAAAGATATGAAAAACCTTTCATTCTCTTTCCGACACCGTTTCTGCATTATTCCTCGGGGAATAAATCGTACCTTTGCAAACCAAAACAAGCCATATCATGAAACAATCATACGCAGGACACATTGCAATAATAGCAGTTAACCTCATTTTCGGTTTCAATACCCCTATAACCAAATCCGTTCTTGATTCCCAATATGCCATTTCTCCTCTTGCATTGACTTTTATGCGATTTGTGGGAGCGGCACTTGTCTTCTGGATTGCAGCCTTTATGTTCAAAGCTCCGAAAGCAAGTAAAAAAGATATTCTGATAATGATTCTTGCATCGCTTTTGGGCATTTCGCTCAATCAGATGTGCTTCGTGGTCGGGCTGTCATCGACCTCGCCGGTCGATGCCTCGATTGTGGTTACCCTTACGCCGGTTCTGACGATGATTGCGGCGGCAATATTCCTGCGAGAGCCTATAACCTTTCTCAAGGTCTTGGGAGTGATGATAGGTTGCAGCGGAGCGTTGTTACTAATCCTCACTTCGGCAAACCAATCCTCGGTTGCCGGTTCATGGAGCGGTAATTTGTTCTGTCTGCTCAGCTGCATAGCTTACGCCTTATACCTTACATTGTTCAAAAAGCTCATTCAACGAAATCACCCTCTCACTCTGATGAAATGGATGTTCCTATTCGGTTCGTTCATGGTGTTTCCTGTTTGTTACAAGCCTCTTTCGCAAGTACCCTTTGCCTCACTTCCGGCAAGTCTGTGGCTGAAAATTGCTTACGTTATACTTGCCGCAACCTTTGTTACCTATCTTCTCATACCGATAGGGCAGGTTCGACTTCGTCCCACCGTTCTTTCAATGTACAATTATCTGCAACCGATAGTAACAACTCTCGTTGCCGTTCTTATGGGCATGGGTACGTTCGGTTGGCACAAAGCCTTGGCAGCCGGATTGGTCTTCTTGGGCGTATATGTCGTAACTCAAAGCAAGTCTCGCAAGCAAATGGACGCAGAAAAAGCAGAAAAAGAGAAATTAACCGACTGAAAGCCTCTCGGAAAGAATACACGGAATTGTTCGATTTTGTATCTTTGCAGGCGAAAATCATAAATCAATAAAACACAATAAGAAATGAGGAAAACAGTAATGTCATTACTCGCAGCAGGCATGCTATTTGCTGCATGCAACAAGCAAGACAATGCGGACAATCCGCTTTTGCAGAAATGGGATACCCCGTTTGAAACGGCACCTTTCGAGAAGATAAAGCCGGAACATTATCTGCCTGCATTCAAAGCGGCAATAGAGCAACACGACAAGGAAATCCAAGAAATCGTTTCCAACAAAGAAGCCGCAACATTCGATAACACCATAGCGGCTTTGGAGTTCAGCGGTCAGTTGCTTTCCCGCATTCAAGGCGTTTACTTCAACATGTTGGCAGCCAACACAAGCACCGAATTGCAAAAGGCACAGGAAGAAATAGGTCCCTTGTTGGCTCACCATTCCGACAATGTTTCCATGAATGCAGAGCTGTTCAAGAGAGTGAAAGCGGTATGGGACAACAAGGATAAGCAAAATTATACCGACGAACAAAAGGCTGTATTGGAGAAAGTCTATAAAAACTTCGTTCGCAACGGTGCTTTGCTTGACGCAAACAAACAAAAGGAATTGAGAGAAGTCAATAGCGAACTTACAAAAGTCGAAGCCAAATTCGATGCCAACCTTTTGGCAGAGACAAAGGCTTACAAACTTGTGGTAGGTAAGAAAGAGGATTTGGCAGGACTGCCACAAGGCGAGATAGACAAGGCAGCGGCTTTGGCAAAGTCCACAGGCTTGGACGGCAAATGGGTTTTCACCCTTGACAATCCTTCATTCATTCCGTTCGTTACTTATGCCGCCAATCGCGAACTTCGCAAGCATATATTCGAAGCAAGAATCAATCGTTGCAATAAGGGAGGAGCAACAGACAACAATGCTTTGGTCGCAAAGATGGCAGAGTTGAGAGCAAAGAAAGCCGATATCTTGGGATACGAAACCTTTGCTCATTATCAGTTGGAGGAAAGAATGGCAAAAACTCCGGAGAATGTATTCAAACTATTGGAGGACTTGCTTTCTTACTCCGTTCCCGTGGCTAAAAAAGAAGCCGCAGAATTTCAAAAGCTCCTCGATAAAGACGAAAAAGGAGCCAAACTCGAAGCATGGGACATGTATTACTATGCCGAAAAGGTGCGTCAACAAAAATATGACTTCGATGCAGAGCAAACACGCCCTTATTTTGAAATCGACAACGTAAGACAAGGTTGCTTTGAAACCCTTACAAAGCTATACGGCATCAGTTTCACCGAGAGAAAAGACATTTCCGTTTATGCAGAGGACGTAAGAGTATTCGAAGCCAAGAACGAAAAAGGCGAACACGTAGGAATATTGTATTGGGATCCATTTACAAGAGACTCCAAGCAATCCGGAGCATGGTGTAACGAATATCGCGGACAATATCGCCAAAACGGCAAGAACACAACCTGCATAATCACAGTATGTTTCAATTATGCGAAAGCACCGAACGGAAGAACGACCCTTACGGCAGATGAAGCCGCAACCGTATTCCATGAAATGGGACACGCAATTCACCAATTACTTTCCGATTGCACCTATCCTTCGGTATCAGGAACCAATGTAGCAAGAGACTTTGTAGAGTTACCATCACAAGTATTGGAACACTGGTGCTTCGAACCGGAAGTTTTGGCAATGTATGCAAAGAACGAGAAAGGCGAAGTGATACCGGAAGCACTTCTATCCCGCATGAAAGCCGTCGGAACATTCAATCAAGGATTTGCATTCAGCGAAATATTGGCTGCATCTTACCTTGACATGTGCTTCCACTCCATAAAAGCCGGAGAAAAAGTCAATACACAGGAATTTGAGAAAGCCGCAATGAACAAAATCGGCATGATAAGTCAAATCCCTCCTCGTTACCGTTCCACATACTTCTCTCACTGCTTCGGCGATGGAGGATACAGTGCAGGTTACTACTCCTACACATGGAGCGAATGGTTGGATGCCGACGCATTCGAAGCATTCAAGGAAGCCGGAAACATATTCGACCCTGCCACTGCTGCCAAATTCAAAATCCTTTTGAGCAGCGGCTCGACCAAAGACGCAATGCAGTTGTACAAAGATTTCAGAGGAAGAGAACCCGACATCAAAGCATTATTGAAAAACCGCGGAATGTCGAAATAAACCCCCTTTCACCGAAACCGAAACGCCGAAAGAATTTTTTCTTTCGGCGTTTTAATTTTCTCAAAGGCCGTTTCGGTAATGCGGAAAGGGCCTTTGCGGCGGCTTTTCCCCTCTTCTAAAAAGAAGAAAACTTGTGTCGAGTGAAAAATTTTCTTTGAATTGTGTTGCATGTCGCAGGAATTTCTTATCTTTGCTTCGTATTAAAGTAATAATAACAAACAAAAACAGAATGAAGATGAATACAAATGTTGTCGGCAAGCCACTGTGCCGATCGATAATGGCAGTGGCAATGATGATGCTTTCGCTACAAGCGATGGCATACGACTTTTCCTACACACATCAAGGGAAAACGCTTTATTACAGAACCCTTACGGGTAGTACAAATGAAGTTGCAGTAACGAGTTATGATCTTTCTGGTTTATTTATTAACAATAATCATGTGAGCGGTGATGTTATTATTCCGAGTTCTGTTGAATATAATGGCACGACTTACAACGTTACTGCTATCGATGGGGAAACCTTTTTATGTTGCAGCAATTTGACTTCGATTAGTATTCCGAGTAGCGTTACTTATATAAGCGGATCACCATTTGTCCTTTGCAACAGTCTGAACTCTATAAATGTAGCTTCGGGAAATACGCATTATTCATCAGTAGACGGAGTATTGTACGATATATCTCAGGATACTTTAATAGCATACCCGGGTGCAAAAACTTCGTTTAATATCCTGAGCAGCACTACTACTATCTACTATGAAGCAGTTGCAGGGTGTAACAATTTGACTTCAATAACCATTCCAAACAATATTACTTCCATCTTAGATCAAGCGTTTTGCGTTTGCAGCGGCTTGACTTCGATTAGTATTCCGAGTAGCGTTACTTATATAGGCGGATCACCATTTGTCTTTTGCAACAGTCTGAACTCTATAAACGTAGCTTCCGGAAATACGCATTATTCGTCTATAGACGGAGTGCTGTACAATTATACTCGGGACACTTTGATACAATGCCCGGGTGCAAAAACTTCGGTAACAATTCCGAACGGCGTTACCACTATCGCAGAGTCAGCATTTGCCGGTTGCAGCAGTTTGACCTCTGTTACCATCGGCAATGGCGTTAATAGTATAGAATGGTGTGCGTTTCAAGGTTGCAGCAGTTTGACTTCGATTACTATTCCGAATAGCGTTACTTCTATCTCACAGTTTGCGTTTAACGGTTGCAGCAGTTTGACTTCTATAAATGTAGCTTCCGGAAATACGCATTATTCATCGACAGATGGGGCGTTGTACAATTATGCACAGGACACTTTGATACTATGCCCAGAAGCAAAAAGTTCGATCAATATTCCGAATGGCGTTACTTGCATCAAAGGGTATGCGTTTCGTAACTGCATAGGTTTGACCTCCATACCTATTCCGAGCAGCGTTACATATATCAACGTAAACGCTGCATTTGAAGGTTGCGATGCTTTGACCTCAATAAATGTAGCTTCGGGAAATACGCGTTATTCTTCGATAGACGGAGTGCTGTACAATCAGGCACAGGATAGTTTGCTGAAATGTCCGCGGGGCAAAAACTCTGTAAGCATGCCGAACAGCCTTACTTGTATATACCGAGGAGCATTTTCCGAGTGCAAGAATTTAACATCGATTACGATTCCCAACAGTGTTCGCATTATAGATCAGCAGGCATTTAAGATGTGCAGCAATTTGACTTCTGTTACCATCGGCAATAGCGTTCATAGTATAGACTGGTGGGCGTTTCACGGTTGTGATAGCTTATCTTCTATTGTCTCTTTGGCAACTTATGCTCCGCGGATTAATCCTGCTGCGTTTCCATCTGCGAATAACTGCAGATTAACCGTGCCTTGCGGAAGTTTGGGAGCTTATACGGCAAGTACTTGGAATGAGCTTTTCAACGGACGTATTGAAGAAGGCTTTTCTTTTGAGTTGTCTGTATCTGCAAACGATGAGGCTTACGGCAGAGTTGAAGTGGAAACGCAATCTTGCGAAGTGGCAATAATTACTGCAACGCCAAATGAAGGCTACGAGTTCACCGCTTGGAACGACGGCAATACGGAAAACCCGAGAACGGTAAGCCTTACAAGCGATACAGCATTCATGGCGATATTTACGGAGGCAGTAAGCACGCCGACAATCACTGTAACGGTGAACGATGCGACTATGGGCAGTGCCTCATACAGCTTGGACGGCAATACGGCAGTATTGACGGCAACAGCAAACGAGGGTTACAGCTTTGTAATATGGAATGACGGTAATACGGAAAACCCGAGAACGGTAACAATTACAAGCGATACGGCTTTCATGGCGATATTCTCGCCGGCTTCATCTTTGCAAGAGGTGAACGCAAGGGAGTTCGCATTATATCCCAACCCTGCGAAGAGTTTCGTGAACTTGGAGTTCGAGGCATTGAAAGAAAACACCTTGCTTCAAATCCTCGACCTCGACGGCAGAAAACTAAGAACGTTAGAGTTCAAAGCCGGTCAGGAGACTTTACGAATAGACCTCGGCGACTTGCCAAAAGGTGTTTATACCATCATGCTCGGCAATGCGGCAAGGAAACTGATAGTCGAGTAGGGGAGAATATTCTAAGCACTACAACAAAAAGAAAAGGAAGTGAAAGCTTTGTGTTTTCTTACATTTTGCTTTCGCTTCCTTTATCGTTGGCAGTCGGCCTGTGTTTCGCCTTTACATCTTTAAGAAGGCTACTTCTTTTTGGTCGAGAAATCTGTAATGTCCTCTTGGTATGTCCTTTTTGGTTAAGCCTGCAAAGCATACTCTATCCAGTTTCTCAACATTATATCCCAAATGATTGAACATTCGACGAACTATTCTGTTCTTGCCCGAGTGCAGTTCGACTCCCACAACTTTTTTGCTGTTCGCCGTTTCCACATATTGTATGTCGTCCACTCGAGCTATTCCGTCTTCCAATTCTACTCCGTCGAGCAGACTTTGCATGTCGGCTTTGGTTACGGATTTATCCAATTCGACATGGTATATCTTCCTTGCTCCGTAGGAAGGGTGCGTGAGCTTCTTTGTCAATTCTCCGTCATTGGTGAAGAGTAGCAATCCGCTGGTGCTTCTATCTAATCTGCCGACAGGATAAATCCTTTCCCTGCAAGCTCTGCCTACGAGGTTCATCACGGTTTTCCTGTCTTGCGGGTCGTCAAGTGTGGTGATGAAGCCTTTCGGTTTGTTGAGCAAAAGATATACTTTCCTTTCATTCGACAATCTCTTGCCGTCGTAGCAGATCTCGTCTGTGTCCTTTACCTTGTATCCCATTTGTGTTACCACTTCACCATTGACCGTAACCGAGCCTGCTGCAATAAGAAGGTCTGCTTCTCTTCGGGAACAAACTCCGGAGTTTGAGATGTATTTATTCAGTCTTATCAATCCGTCTTCTGCGTTTGCAATCTCGGGTCTTGCGGTGTAGTATCTCCTGCCTTTTCGGAATGGTTTGTCGGAATTGTTGCGGTCGGAGGTGTGTCGCCTTTCAAAATTGCGTCCGTCCTCTCTGCCGGAAGTTCTGTCGTTATCTTGAAATCTTCTTCTCGGAGCAGAGCCTCTTTCTTCGCTTCGGTATGAGCGATTGTTTCTTTCTCTGAAATCAGAACTGTTTTCGTAGGTTCTTTCATTGCTTGCGGGTCTCATTATGCGAGGCCTTTTGGGACGCATTCTGTTTCCCTGTACATCGTTTCTTTCGTTGTGATAGGAATTTCCCTCTATTCTTCTGCGAATGGGGCTTCTGTTTTCATAATCCCTGTGAAAGCTGTTTTCGTTTCCAAATCTTCTTTCTTCTCTTTCCGGTCTTTTCCAAGAGCGGTTCTCTCTTTTTTCTTCCATTTTCAAAACATGTTTTGTTATAAGCCGATTTGCACATCGGGTTTTTCGTTTGACTGTCTCTTTTAATCGAATAATCGGTTTGCAAAGATACATCAAAAATCAAATGAAACGCCGTTTGGCGGGATTATTTTGCATTGTTTGTCGTGTGAATTGGTATCAAAATCCTATCTTTGCAAATTCAAACGAGTGGAATAATTGCAGTTATATGAAAGCAAGAGTAAGTATTATAATGGGTAGCACTTCCGATTTGCCTGTCATGGAAGCGGCTGCCAAGTTTTTCGATCAGATGGAGATTCCGTTTGAAATCAATGCTCTTTCGGCACATAGAACACCGAAAGAGGTAGAGGAGTTTGCTACAACTGCGGCTCAAAGAGGTATAGAAGTCATAATAGCAGGTGCAGGTATGGCAGCTCATTTGCCGGGTGTGATTGCGGCAATGACACCTTTGCCTGTGATAGGTGTGCCAATCAAGTCTTCTTTGGAGGGTTTGGATGCTGCTTTGGCAATGTTGCAAATGCCTCCCGGAATACCGGTTGCCACGGTTGCCATAAACGGAGCCTTGAATGCTGCCATATTGGCAATGCAGATAATGGCGACAGGCGATGAGGATTTGAAGAAAAAGATGTCGGAATACAAGGAAGGCTTGAAACAAAAAATCGTTAAGGCGAACAAAGAGCTTGCCGAGGTGAAATATAAATATAAGGTATGATTTTAGTAGGTATTACCGGCACATTAGGTGCGGGAAAGGGTACTATTGTGGACTGTCTCAAAGAAAAGGGTTTTGCTCATTATTCTGTAAGGGATTTTCTTGTCGAAGAGATTGAGAAAAGAGGCTTGGAGGTGAACAGAGACAGTATGACAGAGGTTGCAAACTCCCTGAGAAAAGAACACGGTGCAGATTACATTGTCAGATGTATAGAACAGAAAGCCTTGACAAAGGGTGTGAATTGCGTAATTGAAAGCATTCGCAATCCGAAAGAGGTGGAGTTGTTGAGAAAGAGCGGTAATTTTTATTTGTTCTCGGTCGATGCGGATTTGGAAAAGAGGTATGAGAGGATAAAGTTGAGGAAGAGTGCAACGGATAATGTGGATTTTGATACTTTTGTGGCGAACGAACAAAGAGAGATGTCCTCGAACGGAGAGAATGAGCAGAATATAGGCAGCTGCATGAAGATGGCAGATTATACTTTTTTGAACAATTCCGATATGGAGGCGTTGAAGATGCAGGTCGAAGAGGTTCTGTATAAAATAGAAAGGAAGTTGCGTCCATCATGGGACGAATATTTTATGGAATTGGCAGATGCCGCTTCCAAGAGAGCCACTTGCGACAGAGGAAGAAGTGGTTGTGTGGTGGTGAAAGACCGTCAGGTTTTGGTTACAGGTTATGTCGGTTCGCCGAGAGGCTTGGCTCATTGCGATGATGTGGGGCATTTGTTGAAGCAAACGATAGATGAGGACGGTAAGGTGAGTACGCATTGTGTGCGTACGGTACATGCCGAACAGAATGCTATTTGTCAAGCAGCAAGAAGAGGTATCCCTTTGGAGGGAGCTACACTCTATTGCCGTATGACACCGTGCAGAACTTGTGCAATGATGATAATCAACTGCGGAATAAAGAGAGTGGTCTGTCAAATGAAGTATCATGCAGGCAGGGAGAGCGAGGAGATGTTTGCACAGGCGGGAGTGGAATTGGAATTCTTTTCCGAACAGGTTTTGAAGTACGATAAACAGTAGTTTTTTGGTCGTATCATATATGTTGTCGTGGCAAATAAGAGGAATGTTCATCGAATGAAAAAAGAGGAGTCGTTTTCTTGCTTCATTGAAGAGGAAAGGAGGTCGGTGTTTTATTTTTCTGAAAACTTTACAATAAAAAAGAGTTTTCCACGATGTTAGAATGTTGTAAAATGTGCGTTGACGAATGAGAGGGATTGCAGTAACTTTGTTGTTGAGTTTGTATTCTTTTTTCTGTATGGGGCAGGTTGTTTTTTCGGGCAAGGTTCTTGATGGAAAAACGGGAGAGGCATTGCCCTATGTTAATGTTTCCTTATTCAAAAATGGTAAAGTAATAGGGGGAACAACCACAGGCGAGGACGGAAACTTCAAACTGCTTTGCAAAATGCCTATCGACAGCGTTCATTTCAGCTTTATAGGATACTTCTCTTACAGTTTCGTTACCGACGGACGAAGTCCCAAAACAATAAACGTGAAGTTAAAGCCCGAAGCTGTAAGTTTGGACGAAGCTAAAATAACGGCAAAACGACAGAGATACAAGAGAAAAGGAAATCCTGCCGTCGAGATAATGAAAGAAGTCTTGAAACATAAGGAACTCAAACGACCGGAAAGTGAAGCGTTTTACGAGATGAGGTCTCACATTAAAACGGAAATTTCTCTTTTGGGCTTGAAGGATAGTTTGAAAAACAAAGGCAGGTTCAAAAACATGCAATATGTTTTCGACAATGTGCAAACCTCTCCTTTGAGTGAGAAGAAGTATTTGCCGGTTTACTTCATGGAGCAGTTGAAAGAATATTATTATAGGAAGAATCCGAAGAGTCGTCGTACTGTTCTTATGGCTCAAAAAGACGTGGAGGTAAGTAAGTTCTTGGATCCGCAGAGTTTGGAGAGCCTTTTGAACGAACTTGTTTCCGATGTGGACTTATATGAGGATAAAATTCATATTTTGAGTAATGATTTTGTCTCTCCATTGAGCGGAGCCGGCGTTACGCTCTATCATTTCTATCTTGGAGATACGGTGGATTTCAATGGAAAGCAGTGTGTGAAGATTTTGTTTAATCCTGCCAATGCAAGAGATATAGGTTTCAGCGGAACATTATGGATAAGTCTTGCAGACAGCACTTACTCTCTGCTTCATTCGGAATTGGGTGTGCATAAGATGAGCGGGCTCAACTTTGTGGAGGAATTATCTATAACACAGACGTATGATGAAAAGGACGGCAAAATCATAAAACACTCAGACGATGTCAATGCGGAGCTGAGTATTTACGGCATACAGTTGTTTCTGCGAAAGAAAACAATATTCGGTGATTATGTTTTCGGAAGAGAAAGAGACAAGAATGTGTATGGCAGTTTGGATTTGACGGAACGTGTGGAGGGATACAACAAGCGTTTGGCGGGATATTGGGATCAATGGAGAATAGAACCATTGACAGAATCCGAAGTCAGAACTTATTCCACTGCTGCACAGTTAAACAATTACAGGGCTTACAAAGTGGCGTTGAAAACCTTGATGGCGTTCACTTCCGGTTATGTCGAGATAGATAAAATAGATGTAGGTTCATTGGAAAACACCATAAGTTGGAATGATGTCGAGGGTTTGAGATTGCGTATAGGCGGAAAGACAAATATGAATTTCAGTAAACATCTTTTCTTTGAGGGATTCCTTGCATACGGTTTCAAAGACGAAAGATTTAAGTTCCGAGCCAAAGCAATGTACAACTTTGCCGATAAATTGTATAACCAATGGGAGTTTCCGAAAAACCTCATAAGTGTTTGGTATGAGGAAAATACCAAAATACATGGTCAAAGCCTTTTGATGGGAGAGCCGGACAGATTGTTCTTGTCGTTCAATAGAGGCAGTACAAACAAGATGTCTTTCGATAAAGTTCTGAGAGCAGAATACGAAGTGGAGACTCAGAGTCAGTTTTCAATGAAACTCGGTGTGCAGTACTTGCAACAGCAGCCTCTTGCCAACCTTAAATTTATTTCATATGATGGTTCGAGTTCATACGATTGGGTTAAGGTTCCGAGTGTCGATGTTGAATTGCGTTATGCCAAAGGTGAAAGATTCTATCAACAACAAGAATATCGTTTAACCATCAATACAACATCGCCGATTTATACATTGAATTATTCTTATGGCGGAAAAATCATGGGAAGCGACTGGGAGTATCATAAAATCAAGGCAATGATACAAAAGAGGTGGTTTGTATGGACTTTCGGTTATGCGGATGTGGAATTGGAAGCCGGAAAGATATTCGGCAATGTACCGTTTCCTCTTATGTTCGTTCACCATGCAAACCAGAATTGGGCGTATCAGGACGAGGCTTTTAACCTCATGAATTATTATGAGTTCGTTTCCGATGGTTATGCACAAGTGATATTCAATTATTGCTTCAACGGCTATATCTTCAATCGTATTCCTTTGATAAAACATTTGAATTGGCGGGAGGTATTCGCAGTAAAAGCTTTATGGGGAGAGGTTACAAATTCAAATTACCCCTCATCGGATAATCCGACTCTTATAGACTTCCCGAATAACGGCAAGCAAGATTACACGACTTTCCGTTTGAACGGCACACCATACGTGGAGGCGAACATAGGAGTGGACAATATATTTAAGGTATTACGTTTGGATTATGTAAGAAGGTTTACCTATTTGGACAATCCCGATATTGCAAAGTGGGGAATACGTTTCCGATTGAGGTTTACTTTCTAGGAAAGAAAATATTCGAGAGATGAATTTTGCGATTATAGCAGCAGGAGAGGGCAGCAGGTTAAGGAAGGAGGGTTTTGACAAACCCAAGCCTATGGTTTGCTTGGAGAGCGAAATGTTGGTTGAAAGACTGATACGTATTTTCAAAGACAACGGAGCCGAAAGCATAAACATAATCATCAATGCCCAATCGCCGCAGTTGGAAGCCTTTCTCACAGATTTGAAAGCAAGAGAACCGCTGCTCAATCTTATCATCAAGACAACGCCTTCCTCTGCACATAGTTTCTATTCAATACTCGAAAATATAGGTTTTGAGAATAAAGAACTCTGTCTTACAACGGTTGATACCATATTTGATGAGGCTGTGTTCAAAGAGTATATTTCTGCTTTTGTTGCAGACAAAACGCTTGACGCTCTTATGGCAACAACTCCCTATGTGGACGATGAGAAGCCTCTTTGGGTGAGTGCCGACAGTCAAGGCATGATAGATGGGTATTCTTCCGAACAAAAAAGTTCCCGACCTTTGGTTTCGGGCGGAATTTATTGCTTACGGGCAAAAGCATTGAGCATTGCCAAGCAGGCAATGGAGCAGAATGTTTCACGAATGCGGAATTACCAGCAAATGTTGGTTGAAAAGGCTTGCAGAGTGAAGAGTTTTGAATTTGCAAAGATACTCGACATAGACCATGTCGGGGATATTGAGAAAGCAGAAGCCTTTTTGAGCGTAAGAAAATGTAGAGTTCTTTTTGTTGAAAGGGCAAAGAGATTTTCTCCTTCATGTGAACAAAAAGATGAACATCTGTTTAAAAATATATGCTCTTGTCTTAAAGCGGAGGGAATAAGTTTGACGACTGTTTGCGAAGACGATTTGGAAAAGGCAAAGCCTTTGTCGTTTGATATTATTCTTTCAATGGCAAGAAGCGAAAAGGCTTTGGGTATTTTGTCCGCTTGTGAGGTTGTAGGAATACGGCTTATCAATTCGGTGAAAGCTTGTCGGAATTGTTTCAGAGAAAACATGAATACATTACTTCGTCAATCCGGCATATTGAATCCTCGTTTCATTATATCGGATACTCGAAAGGGTAAAACCTACTCAGGATTCAATTTTTCTCTTGCAGAGGGAGTTTGGGTCAAGAGAGCGGATTTTCAAACCGAAACAAAAGATGATGTTGTTTTTTGTAAGGATTTGACCTCGCTTAATAGGGCTGTAGAAGGTTTGAACCAAAGAGGAATAGAAAAAGTCTTGATTTGCGAACATATTGTCGGCAGATTGGTGAAGTTGTATCGCATAAGCGGAACGCCTTTTTGCGAATACTTTATTCCGAGTGAAGATAAATTCGGCGGAAAGCTGCAAAAAACGATACATACTCCCGATTTGGACAGAGCCAAACTCGTTTCTTTGTCCGATAAGGTGGCAAAGGTTTTGGACTTGGAGGTTTTCGGCATGGACATCATTGAAAACGAAAAAGGAGAGTGCTACATAATAGATGTGAATGATTTTCCGAGTTTCTCGAATTACTCACAGCAGGCAGCGAAGAATATATGTAATAAAATACTATCGTTATGCAGGGAAGTGAAAAAGTAAAAATGGAGGACACTTTGAAGTCCCAAGATACGGAAGAACTCATAGATATTTTATTTTATCGTCCTTTGGGTTTCAGGTGTGCAGTGTTGGCAAGCAAGTTGCATATAACGCCGAACATGATAACCGTATTCAGTATATTCATAGGCGTTGCAGCGGGTTTTTTGTTCTATCCTGCGGACTTGACGACCAATGTAATCGGCATGCTCTTGCTTGTATTTGCCAATTTGTTGGATTCCACAGACGGACAGCTCGCAAGGCTTACCAATAACCATACACGCTTGGGACGTATTCTCGATGGTTTGGCCGGAGACTTGTGGTTTATCTGCATTTATTTGGTTTGCGTTTTTCGACTTTTGCATCAAGGCTGCTCTCCATGGATTTGGTTGCTTGCTTCCGCCGCAGGAATTTGTCATATATTCCATGCTGCAATGGCTGACTACTATCGCAACATACATCTCTTCATATTGAAATCTTCCACAGGCAGCGAACAAGACAATTCCGAAGCAATGACACAGGAATTACGCAAAATATCTTTTCGAGAAAAACCATTCGAGAAAATATGTATGTGGTTCTACCGAAACTATACGGCACAACAGGAATTCTTTTCGCCGAAAATGCAAATCTTTCTCAAAGTTCTCAGAGGACGTTTCGGCGATAATATACCGTCGGATTGGAAAGAAGAACTACGTTCGGCAAATAAAAGCAATATGCCTCTGACAAACATACTCCAATTCAATACAAGAGTGATATTTCTCTTTATCTGCTTGTTTTTGGATTGCGTTTGGCTTTATTTTGTCTTTGATTTGGTAGTAATGAATGCAATATTGATAATCTTGATAATAAGAGAAGAACGCTTCGCAAGCAAGTATGCAGATTTGTTGAGGCAGTGATAATGGGATAGCAGTGAAGAAGAAATACGAAATACTTTTTTTAGTAATAGGACTTGCCGCAATAGCAATCATGATAGCCAACATAGGCGTTGGCGAGATATTGGAAAATATCCGCCAAACGGCATGGTGGTTCATTGCTATTATAGCTGTACGTCTTTTAGTCTATCCCCTGAATGCTCTTTCTTGGAAACAAGTCATTCTTACCGACAAGGAGACCAAGAGCAACATATCCTTTTTGCAGCTTTTGAACATAACGATAAGCGGATACGCAATCAATTATATCACACCTGTAATGGCGCTCGGTGGAGAACCATATCGAATTCTCCGCTTAAAGGATTATACCGGCACGAAGCGGGCAACCTCCTGCGTTTTGATGTATGCTATAATGCATATACTCTCTCATTTTGTCTTTTGGATAATAGGTTTTATTCTTATACTACTATATCCGGGCACAAGTACGACAATAAAAATCATATCGGTAATATTCATTGTTCTTTGCCTGCTTGCAGCCATGTTTATCAGCAAATTCTACAAACGTGGTGTCGTTGTAGGCTTCTTTAATCTCCTATGCAAGATACCTTATATAGGAAAGAAAACACAGAAGAAAATGACGGAAGAATTTTGCAGGAATTTACAGGAAATAGACGAGCAGATACAGGATTTATACTTCAATCACAGAAGTCGTTTCTTCAAATCCCTTGCCTTGGAGACTCTTTCGAGAATAGTCGGTTGCTTGGAGATATTGTTCATCATGCAGGCGATAAACATAGATGTAAACCTTCTGCAAGCCATTATCATATCCACAGGCACGAGTCTCTTTGCCAATCTTATCTTTTTTTCGCCTATGCAACTCGGAACCAAGGAGGGTGGCTTGATATTGGCGTTGAAAAGCATAGGACTGCCCGCAAGAAACGGCGTTTACATAGGATTGGCAATGCGAATAAGCGAATTGTTTTGGATAATCATCGGAGTAATACTTATAAAACTGTATAAACACAAACCGGCATGAGATATGATAAGCTTAAAGCAGTAGTCTTCGATTACGGAGCGACTTTGGATACCAACGGAGTGCATTGGTACAATATCTTTTGCGACCAATACCAAAAGGAATTCCCGAATTTGAAAGATGAAGATTTGAGAAATGCCTACGTATATGGAGAAAGAATGCTTGCCAAGCAAAGAATGGTTGCGACTGACGATACTTTCTTGCAGCTTCTTGAAAAAAAGATACGTTTGCAGGCGGATTTCCTTGTCGAAAACGCTATTCTCAAAGATATATCGGCAGAAAGCTTGAAACGTCTTTGCGACAACTGTTATTCCGTACCTCTATCCTGCACTCGCAAAGCACAAGGTTTATTGCAAACTCTCGCGAAGAAATATAGGATAGCCCTTATCAGTAATTTTTACGGTAATGTGGAAACAGTGTTGAGGGAGTTTGGGTTAAGGGATTACTTTGAACTTGTTGTGGAAAGTGCGAGTGTAGGATACAGCAAGCCTGACAAAAGATTGTATGAGTATTGTCTCAAATGCTTGGGCTTGAAAGCTGAGGAATGTCTGATGATTGGAGATTCTTACCCCAAGGATATTGTTCCTGCAAAGAAACTCGGCTTCCATACGATTTGGTTAAAGGGCAGAGGTTGGCAGAAAGAGGAAAACTCGGACGCTCCATCGGCGGACGAAATCATAAACGACTTGCAGCAAGTCGGCGAACTATAAGGATTGAAATCAGGAAACAAATTATACGATAATAGCAAAATAAAAATCAATAACAATGGAAAAAATCAGAGTAGCAATCGTCGGAATCGGAAACTGTGCTTCCGCCTTGATACAAGGTTTGGAGTATTACGGTAATCCGGCAAACAACAACACTCCCGAGGGAATGATGGCAAGCAATATCGGTGGCTATACAGCAAGCGATATAGAAGTTGTGGCAGCTTTTGATGTAGATCAAAGAAAAGTCGGAAAGACTTTGGACAGAGCCATATATGCTAAACCGAATTGCACAATTCATATCATGGAACCTGAAAAGTTCCCTAAGAGTAACGTCATCGTGGAAAAGGGTCATATATTGGACGGTATTTCCGAACACATGAAGGATTACAATACCTATCCGGTTGACACCACTTTCCTTGTTGATGAAACCACTCCTTCGGTTGATATTGTAAAAAGATTGCAAGAAGTAAAGGCAGACATTCTTATAAATTACCTGCCTGTGGGAAGCGAAAAAGCAGCCAAGTATTACGCTCAATGTGCCATAGATGCCAAGGTCGCATTCTTGAACTGCATACCTGTATTCATAGCTTCCGACCCTGCATGGGAGAAAAAATTCATCGATGCCGGTCTTCCGCTTGTCGGCGATGATATGAAGAGCCAATTCGGAGCAAGTATCCTTTCTCAAATGCTTCAAGAACTTGCATTTGCAAGGGGACATAAGGTAAAATGTCATATTCAGGAAAACGTAGGAGGAAACACCGACTTCTTGAACATGTTGAATACCTCGCGTTTGGCATCAAAGAAGATAAGCAAAGAGAACGTTATCCGTTGTCAACACGACATACGCGGATTGGATTCTCATGAGAGTTTCTTATATGCGGGACCAAGCAACTATATTTCCTATTACAAGGATAATAAGGTGGCAACTTTCCATTTGGAATTGGAAGGATTCGGCGGTTCTCCGGTAACTTTCGATGCACGTCTTTCCGTTATAGACTCTCCTAACAGTGCAGGAGTTGTTATAGATGCAATAAGATATTTGAAAGTTGCAAGAGAATTGGGCATAACAGGTTCTTTGCATGGAGCAAGTGCCTTTACGCAAAAAACACCTCCTTTCCCTATGACCTTTGAAGACGCACAATACGAATGCCGTATGCTTGCTCAAAGACAGTTGACAGAACTGACGAAGAAGCAAGTGAGAAAATAGTCCGTTTTATTGTTGATAGAAATCGGCATTACGTCACAAGACTTCAATCGGCAGCCGTATAGCAAAAGCGAAAGCCCCCTCACCAAATAGGGAGGAGCTTTCGCTTTTCTGTTTTTCACCATGTGCCAAAGGAAATCACCCAAGCCGACCTACCTAAAAGCATAGGAGAACAAGCATTGCAAAGACAAGCAAAAACCAAACGCCGATTCGTGCTTATTCAAACGCCCTTTGAAAAAATTCTTTCGGCGTTTCGTGAAATTCTTTCGGCGTTTTAATTTTCTAAAACGGCGTTTTGATAATAGCTTGATTTGATGAGCTTTGTCGAAAGGTGGTTTTTCGCTTGACGCAAGGCAGGCTTAGGATTTGTTCGTTTCGGGGAAAATGCTTATATTTGCAAATTCATACCTGTGTTGCGACGGGTATGTTTATGGTGGAACCAACGTAATTTTGTATGGATTTTATAGAAGTTAATTCAGAGATAGGGCAACTCGAGGCTGTGATACTTCACACTCCGGGTTCTGAGATTGAACAAATGACACCGGGCAATATACACAAGGCTTTGTACAGTGATTTGTTGAATTTGAACATTGCGAAAAAGGAATATTCTTATTTCGAGACTGTTTTGTCGAAATGGACAAAGACTTATCAGGTTAAGGATTTGTTGACGCAGGTGTTGTTGCAAAGCTCGGTTAAAAGCGAGTTGTTGAATAAGGTGTTGACAGCGGAAAACAAACAATTCCTTTTTCCTGACTTGATAGAATTGCCGGCAGACCGCTTGGCAGGCTTTTTGATTGAGGGTTACCCGTATGTAAAGGGTGTTCACCCTAAGGAATTTGAAGAAGAAAGGTTTATGCTTCAACCTTTGTATAATCTCTTCTTCACAAGAGATGCCTCTTCCTCTGTTTATGATAATGTACTCATTCATTCGATGAGTACGAGGGTGCGAGACAGGGAAAGCTATATAATGGAGAGTATTTTCAAGCACCTTTTCGGAGTAAGTACAATAAACCCCAAACTATCCGAAGGAGCTCATACCGAGGGTGGAGACGTTCTTATTGCAAGGGAAGATGTATTGTTCATAGGTAATGGCTGTCGTACCAATAAGAAAGGCATTGAATTTTTGGCGAAGTACTTTGCCTCTCGTAAAGACAGGCAGCATATAATCGTGCAAGAACTTCCGGAACAACCCGATTCATTCATTCATTTGGATATGGTCTTTACAATGTTGGATAAAAACAAGTGTATGGTCTATGCACCTTTGATTTTGAATTCCGACAGCGGATTTGCCACAACGCACATAGAGATAGATAACGGTCAAATACGTTATCATGAAAGGAAAAACTTCCTTGAAGCAACCAAATGTGTTGGCTTTGATTTGGAACCGGTAATTTGCGGAGGCGATGACCTATGGTATCAACAAAGAGAGCAGTGGCATTCCGGTGCAAACTTCTTTGCATTGGGTGAAGGCAAGATATTGGGCTATGCACGCAATACTCATACTATTGAAGCCTTGAATAAAGCCGGTTTTGATGTGTTGAGAGCGGAAGATGTCTGCTCCGGCAGAGAGGATATGCATTCTCATGAAAAGTTTGTCGTAACATTTGAAGCTGCGGAGCTGCCACGTGGCGGTGGTGGAGCGAGATGTATGACCATGCCGGTGAAACGTAAGAATGTAATATGGTAAGAATATCGCAAAACTAATATTCAAACACACAGATGAAGAGATATAATCTGATAAACAACGTACTTGGTTGGGCAATCTTTATTGTTGCCACAACGGTTTACCTCATCACTGCCGAGCCTACGGCATCGTGGTGGGACTGCGGGGAATATATAGCAACAGCAGACAAATTACAAGTCGGCCACCCGCCGGGGGCTCCTACCTTTCAGCTGATAGGAGCTTTGTTTTCCAACTTCGCAGGCAGTGATGTGACCAAAACAGCCTATACAATCAATGCAATGAGTGCTTTATGCAGCGGTTTCACCATACTGTTCCTCTTCTGGTCGATCACGATGTTGGCAAAGAAATTCGTGAAAAAGGCGGAAGAGATGACAACAGCCCAAATGATAGCCATCTTTGGCAGCGGTATTGTCGGCAGTTTGGCTTACACTTTCTCGGATACCTTTTGGTATTCAGCCGTTGAGGGTGAGGTGTATGCAATGAGTTCATGCTTCACGGCCATTGTGTTTTGGGCTATACTGAAATGGGAATCCCAAGCAGACGATGCCCATAACCTCCGTTGGTTGGTGCTTATTGCTTTCTTGATAGGCATAGCCATAGGGGTACACTTGCTTAACCTGCTTACCATTCCTGCAATTACATACGTATATTACTTCAAGAAATTTCCGAATGTTCAAAAAGGGAAAAAGAAAAAGTTTATTCTTGTCGGCTTAGTGTCAATGATTTTGGTAGCCTTTATATTGTATTTCGTCGTACCTTATATTGTTATTTTCGCAGGTAAGTTTGAGATATTCTTTACTAATTCCATAGGAGCGCCATTCAATACCGGTACGATAATCTACTTCTTGCTTTTGATAGCTGCCATAGTCTTTGGATTGTATTATACCAAGAAGAAAAACAAACCCGTATGGAATGCGTCCATACTGTCATTGCTTTTCATATTGGTAGGATACACGACTTTCTTTGTCTTGGTCATAAGAGCCAATGCCAATACGCCTATAAACGAAAACGCTCCGAAAGATGCGACTTCCCTATTGACATATCTGAACAGGGAACAGTATGGGGACACACCTCTTTTCCACGGACAGTATTACACTGCCACTGCAATAGAACAAAAAGACGGTACCCCCAAATACATTAAAGACGAAAAGGAAAAGAAATACATCGAAGTCAGACAGGGAGGCAAAGTTGTGTATGACAGTAAGCACACAACCATTTTCCCAAGAATGTACTCCAATGACGCAAGCCGTAATCACCCTGTTTATTACAAGATGTGGAGCGGCATAAAAGAGGGTTCGGATAGGAAACCTACCTTCGGCGAAAACCTTACCTATTTCTTCCGTTACCAGATAAATCACATGTATTGGCGTTACTTCATGTGGAACTTTGCAGGCAGACAAAACGATATTCAAAGCTTTGGTTTGAATTACTCTGGCTATGAACCGATGTCCGAGAGTAACGGAACGAAAGACCTTTTGCATGGAAACTGGATAACAGGTATAGATTTCATCGACGCATGGAGGCTCGGACCTCAAACAGACATGCCGTCCGATTTGGCGAACAATCCGGGTAAGAACCGTTTATTCTGTTTGCCTCTTCTATTGGGAATAGCAGGTTTGCTTTTCCATATCAAGAGAAAGCCGAAAGATGCATTCGTTGTCTTCCTTTTGTTCTTCATGACAGGCTTGGCAATCGTTCTTTACCTTAACCAGCCGCCATGTCAGCCGAGGGAAAGAGATTATGCCTATGCAGGCTCGTTCTATGCCTTTGCAATATGGATCGGTTTGGGCGTTTACGGCATATTCGAATGGTTGAAGAAATTGAAAATGCCCGAGAATGCCAAAGCCGTTGCCATAACCCTTATATGCTTCTTTGCAGTGCCGATGCTCATGGCAAATCAGGAATGGGACGACCACGACCGCAGCGGCAGGTATCTTACAAGGGAATTTGCAAGAAACTATCTTGAAAGTTGCGAACCGAATGCCATTCTGATAACCTTTGGAGACAACGACACTTTCCCGCTATGGTACGCACAGGAAGTGGAAGGAATAAGAACCGATGTCAGAGTATTGAACTACACACTCTCCGGAATGCATTGGTATGTCGAGCAACTATATAATAAAGTATATAAATCCGAAAAACTTCCTTTCACTTTGGATAAGTCATACTATCGTTTGGGTCTCGATGTCTCGCTTTTGGTTTCGTCAAACGAGCCTGCACAAGATGTGAGAAATGTTTTGAAGGATTTGATGACCAATCCGCAAACGACGCTCTTCCAACCGAATGGCGATTCCTTGAAAGTATTGCAGACAAATCACTTCTACATACCTTTCAACAAAGCGGAGATGGCAGCCAAAGGCATATATCCTAAGGAATTGGTTGACGAAGAAGAAGGCAGAGTGGAGTTTTCAATCCCACTAAGAGAGGGTTATCAATATGAACAACTGATACGAAACGAGTTGATGTTCCTTGACATTTTGGGAACCAATGCCTTCAAACGCCCTATATACGTAATGAATCCGCGATACCTGCAAAAAGTATTCCCGAACATCACAGAATATATCCGTCAGGAAGGTTTGGTTTATCGTATAGTACCTTACAGAGCAGGAGGGGCTTTTGAAACCGCTCGCAGCTTCGATTTGATGAACAATAAGTTCAGTTGGGGCGGAGTGAATGACCCTAAGGTTTATTTGGAAGACGCAGTCAGCATGAACAACTCAAAGAACATGAGACAAAACTACGTCTTGCTTGCAAGCCAACTTGCAGACAAAGGACAGAAAGACAAAGCCCTTGTAATCTTAAACAAAGCCATCAAGGAGTTTCCTAATGACAAACTTCCGTTTGACCGTTTCGATATATCGCTTGTCGAAGCCTATTTCAAGGCAGGGGACGCTGTCAAAGGTAAAGAGGTCTTGAATACCATAATAGACTACTACATTTCACACTTGAACTACTACAAACGATTTACCGGCAAGAAAGCCCGCAGCATAGAGGGTGAGAAACAACTCGCAGTTTATCTGCTTTCCGAATTAAGCAATATGGCTCAACGTTACGGACTTCAAGATGAACTTAAAAAGTTGTCTCAAATCCCCGAAGTCGCACAAGTGGCCAAAGCAAACGACATAAGAGACTTGATAAACACCTATTCGCAGCAACTTAACGAAGCCTCGCAAAAAGCCCAAGGCGGAAACAAAGCCGAAGCCGAAGCGATGTTCAGCCAGGTTTTGACCGGTATAGAGCAAAACCTTATCAACACCGGAAACGAGCAAATAACAGAGCATGCTTCCAATATGTTGGTGTTCATTTACTCCATTGCACAGCGAACAGGCATGACAAACCTATGTGGAAATATAGAAAGCAATCCTCATTTCTCAACCCTTGTCGGTCAAGTCGCCCAATCAATGCAATCAATGAACGAATAGTTTGAAACAATTGTAAATTCATATTCTATTCCGCCTGTTCCGTACAAACAGAAGCAAGGGACAGGCGGTTTCTTTTTGACTTCATTTCGCCCGATGCCTTTTTCTCAAAACTGAAACGCCCTTTCAGAAAATTAAAAGGCCGAAAGAATTTCTTAGAACGGCGTTTCAATTTTCTCAAACGGCGTTTCGTTACAGGCTTGAAGTGGAGCGGTTTATGGAGAGTTGTTTATCTTAGTTTGAAAAACGGGATTGATTTAATGGAATAAGATATATTTAGAACGAAAGGAGAAGAAAATGAAGAGGATAGGTATCATGAGCGATACGCACGGCATTGTGCCACGACAGGTTTATGATTTTTTCAAGGATGTTGACCTTATAATTCATTGCGGTGATATAGGCAGCGGCGATGTCTTGGACGAATTGCGTTTGTTCAAGCCTGTTGTTGCGGTTTATGGGAATTGCGATGATCGTTACGGCTTGGACGATGTGAAAAGAGTGCAAAATATAGAAGTGGAGGGGGTGAAGATAATGATAACTCACATAGGCGGCTATCCTAAGCACTATGATCGTTGCATTAAAGAGGAATTGAAAGAGGCAAAATGCGATATTTTTTGCTGCGGACATTCTCATATCTTGCGGGTTATGTATGATGAGGATATGGATTTCCTACTTATTAACCCGGGAGCTTGCGGCAGGCAGGGTATTCACCAAAAAGCCACACTTGTTCGCCTGACTCTTGAAGCGGGAAAGGCAAAAGACCTCGAAGTAATGGACTTCGATAAATGGGGAAAGTAGATTTTTTCGTACTTTTGCACAGATTAAAACGTCAGAATATGAAAAGGACACTTGTGCTTTTGTTTGCATTGCTTTCATGTGGCATTTCCAAAGCTCAGCTCTATAATTGGGAATTCGGAATCACTCTCGGTGGTTCCAATTATGTGGGAGACATAAATTCTTCTTTTAATTCCAATGAGAATAATGCTCAATGGAATCAGTTTGAACAAAGTTTTGATTTCTACAATACCAATTTCCGTTTGGGAATATTGGCAAGGTATAATCTCTCTCCTCGTTGGGCTTTTGTGGGAGAGTTGAATTTCACTTCTTTGGAGGGAGATGATAAGCATTATGGCAATCCTCGTAATCTGAACTTTTATTCTCCTCTGAGGGAATTGAGTTTCGTATGCGAATATAACTTCTTCGATTATCGCACAGGCAGTCTTCAACACCGTATAACGCCTTATATCTTTGCAGGTATAGCGGGTTTTTATTTCAATCCGAAGACGGATATCGTCAATCCGATAACAAATGAACTCGAGACAGTGGAACTGCAAACCCTCAATACGGAAGGGCAGGGCATGAAGGGCTATGTTAAAGCATATTCGCGATACGGTATTTCGGTTCCTTTCGGTTTGGGTGTCAAATTCTCGATAGGCAGTCGTATATGCCTCGGTCTGCAATGGGGATTCAGAAAAACTTTCACCGATTATATAGACGACATCAGCAAAACATACGTTTCCCAAGAGCGATTGACAGAATGGGCAGGCGAGTTGGCAGCTGCCGCCGCAGATAGAACGCATGAGTTGGACGGAATGGAGGGCGTATATCATGCTGACAAATTGGCAAGAGGTAATTCCAAGACAAAAGATTGGTATAACTTCTTCGGAATAACCATAACTACCAAATTATCGACAAAATCCTCCAAATGCCCGGGCATGAACAGGTAATTCGCAGGATTGAACAAGAAAAAAGAAATAGCAATGTTTTATATTCTCGCCATAGAATCATCTTGCGATGATACGTCTTGTGCTGTCATGGACAGCGAATTTAAGGTCTTGTCCAACGTTACAGCCTCTCAAAGCGTGCATGCGGAGTATGGCGGCGTCGTTCCCGAACTTGCTTCACGGGCTCACCAATCAAATATCATTCCTGTGGTCGATAAGGCATTAAAAGATGCCGCTGTGGATAAACATGATTTGAAAGCAGTGGCGTTCACACGGGGACCGGGTTTGTTGGGTTCTCTATTGGTTGGAGTGAGTTTTGCCAAGAGTTTCGCCACAGCCTTGGGAGTGAAAATGATAGAGGTAAACCATTTGGAGGCTCATGTATTGGCTCACTTCATCAAGGATACCCCTGATACCAAAGTGCCTTCCTTTCCAATGCTTTGCCTTTTGGTCTCAGGAGGAAACACACAAATAATACGTCTTGACTCTCCCCGTAAAATGGAAGTCATAGGCAAAACCATAGATGATGCAGCAGGCGAAACCATAGACAAAGCCGCCAAGATACTTTCTCTTCCCTATCCGGGAGGACCTCATATCGACAGATTGGCTCGGCAAGGAAATCCCATCTTGCAGTTTTCCCACAGCCGTATTCCTGCATACGATTACAGTTTTTCGGGATTGAAGACAAGTATTCTTTATACTCTTAGAGACAAACTCAAAGAAAATCCGGCATATATGGAAGAGAATATGGCGGATATTGCTGCCTCTGTACAGAAAGCCGTTGTCGATACCTTATTGCACAAGTTCGAGAAAGCAATAAAGGACACCGGCATAAAGAATATAGCTGTTGCAGGAGGCGTTTCGGCAAATTCCCTGCTCAGAGAGAGATTGCAAGAGTTGGGAAAGAAGTATTCTTGCGATGTCTTCATACCTAAGTTCTCCTATACGACTGATAACGCAGCCATGGTGGCATCGGCAGCTTTGTTTAAGTACAAAGACGGAGAATTTGCCGACCTTTCCGTTGCTGCTTACGCACGATGAATTTATTATGCGGATATTTCTTATCGGTTATATGCTGAGCGGTAAAAGTACCGTAGGCAAAAAATTGGCAAAACACCTGAATTACGAATTTGTCGATACGGATAAATGGATTGAAAATAAGTATCGCTTAAGCGTTGAGGGCATTTTCTCCAAATATGGCGAAAAAGTGTTCCGCTCTTTTGAGAGAGAAGCCCTGCTGGAGTTGATTGCAAAGGATAATATTGTCATTTCAACAGGAGGAGGCTTGCCTTGCTTTGATGGGAATATGGAAATAATAAAGGCGAGCGGTTTTTCGATTTACCTGAACATCAGTCCGCTTTCGGTTATAACAAGATATAAAGTATCACATCGCAAACGTCCGCTTTTGGAAAACAAGGACGAGGCGGACTTATTGCAATTCGTTACTGCAAATATTGCACAAAGGGAGGTTTTTTACCTGCAAGCCGACTTGATTGTGCGAGCCGAGAATGCAGATATAAATAATATAATTTTGAAAGTCCTTTCCCATAGTTCATTCCGCCAAGGAGAATAAACACTTTGCTTTTCGACAAGCAACTTAATGCAGATTTATTTCACCCTTTCGGGATTTTGATTTATGAAAGCAGCCCAAGAAACCGTCCTTTTGCCTTTCGGCTTTTGAGGTTCGGACATCGAAACAGGCAAGTCGTTCTGATAAGCATGACAAAGAGCCACTGCAAGAGAGTCCGTGGCATCCAAATGTTCGGGAATTTCGTCAAAATAAAATATTCTTTGCAACATATTTGCCACCTGCTCCTTTGAGGCAGCACCGTTACCCGTTATGGATTGCTTGATTTTACGAGGAGAATACTCTATAAAAGGAACGTTACGAGCAAATGCCGCTGCAATGCACAAGCCCTGAGCTCTGCCGAGCTTCAACATGGATTGCACATTCTTCCCGAAGAAAGGAGCTTCAATGGCAAGTATATCCGGTTTATAGACTTCAATAATTGCCGAAACCTTATCAAACAATATCTTCATCTTGGTACTCATTTCCGTCTTCGTTCCCAAGACTATACAATTCATTGTCAAGAGTTCCGTCTGCTTTCCCCTTTGTTCGATTACAGAATAACCCGTTATGTTCGTTCCGGGGTCTATTCCGAGTATCCTTTTTTCTTTTGCAAACTGCATAATGGAATGTCGCTGTTATTCTTTTGTGCCGAAAACAACTACAAAGGTAAGAATTTTATCCGGAAATGCGATTTCCGTTTCTGAAAGTCAAGAAAAAGAAATAGCTGTCAAGGATTTATACGAATGGTCATGTCTCTCAATAAAACCCTACGAAACTATGGAATTACGAAACGCCGTTTGGATAAATTCTTTCGGCGTTTTATTTTTCTACAACGGCGTTTTATTTTTCCGGAAGGGTGGTTGGGTAGAAGGAGACGGTGGTTGGATTGAGAATTGTTTCGTTATGTATTCCCTGCGGAGAGCTTGCAGCCGGCGTTTTCGGAAATATTACAAGGCGAGGCATGTATTCGAATAGCCGTAAAGGTGGTATTTTTTGTCTCTTATTTGGAACGGGTAATAAAAAAGGGAGCTTTGCAGCTCCCTTCGTTCTTTGCCTGCTTACGGCTTTATTCGACTATCAACTTATGCGTTGTTTTATTTTTTCCGCTTATTATTGCAATGGTATAAACTCCGCTTGTAAAGCCGTCGAGCTTGAGTTCATAGCTCTCGCTTCCTTTGGCTATGTTGTCGGTAAGGACAATTCTTCCTTGAATATCGTTGACGATTATTCTTGCATTTGCCTTCAAACCTTTCAAACTCAATGTAGCTCTGTCCTTTGCCGGGTTAGGATAAACGGTAGCGGACAATCCGCTTTCGATTTCAGTCAATCCCAATGATTGCAAAGTGGTGAATGTCATGGTTTGTCCCTCATAATCTTCGTCATCTGTCTCTGCAAAGACACGATACTCGTATGCGGTTTCCGATTCCAAATTCGAAATCACCATACTCATGTTTTCGCCTGCCGAAGTAACAAAGACCTTCAACCATTCGCTCGAACCTTGTTTTCTGTATTCGAAACCTCTCGATGTGATTATCTCACTGCCGCGAGTTACGCTGCCGTGCAATGTTGCGTTTGTTTCGGTAATGTCTGTTGCGGCAAGAGCATTCAAGTCCGGAGCAATATTATTTGTTATAAACGAGGTGCTTATCCATGGAGAGTTGTTGCTTTCGCATACGGTTCTCAATTCGACCATGTAAACGGTGCCGCCGGTCAAACCGCTGAAAGTCTTGCTTGTTCCGTTCACCGTTTCGGTCGTTCCTCCGTTCAACCTGATTTCGTAAGTGGAAGAAAGTCCGCTCCAACTTACCGTTGCACTCGTTGCGGTTATGTTTGTAACGGCAAAGTCTGCCGGAGGATAGCATGGAGCAGAGGCTCCGCCGGTTGTTGTTTCGGTAATGGAAATATTATCCACTATCGCACCTGGTTGGTCGCCGTCGCCGCCATCGTTTTTCCATAAGAATACTAATTTTTTCAAAGTATTCGGTTCATTCGGCACGTTAACGCTTATGTGTTCCGTGCTGTCCATATTGGACATATAGTGGTGTTGCGTATTGCTGCTGTTATTTATTATCACATTTTCCTCCCATTCGCTATCGGCATAGTGAGCCTCCCTGTCGGCTTCGAAAATCGAATCTGCCGGAGTCCAAAAGACTTTCAAGAAATCGAAACCGACTTCACCTCCGACGAGCAAATCGAAGCTTATGGTCAAAGAATCGCTGCTTCCGGTTAGGAAGGTTTTTTCCGCTATTGCGATTGAGCCATTGTTTTTGTCGTATTCTATGCTTGCTCCATCTGATCCGGAAATATATAACGAACCGCTCATCAACTCGGTCGTAGTGCCGATATACCATTCGTTGGCATTATCGTCATCTTTCAAAGACCAACCGTTGTTGCCTGTTGCTTCGAAGTCGCAGGAGTAAGGTATGGAAACGGCATGTTGGCTTGTGGAAAATCTTATGCTCTTCCATTGCGAACGACTGTCGGTGCATGCGGATCTCACTTCAAGCAAGTACGATTCTCCGGGGGTTAACCCGCTTAATGTCTCGCTTGTTCCTGTTACGACTTCCGGAACGCCGCCGTTCAAACGAAGTTCATATCCGCTTGCACTGCCGTTCCAGCTTATTGTTGCTGCGTTTTGGCTGATGTCGCTTACCGTTAAATCAGTCGGTTCTTCACATGGTGCGTCCACGCCTCTGATCGAGATGTTGTCTATGATGAAAGATTCATCACTGTCATCTATTCCGCCCAACCAAAGGAATACCAATTTCTTCAAAGTATTCGGCTCGTTCTCCAAAGTGATGCTCATCTGCTGTCTTCCTTCCGAACTGTAGGTATAATATATGGTATCGATTCCGCTGTTGCTCATTATGACATTATCTCCATAGAAAGGACCGTAGTAAGCATAAGCATCTCTAAGATCGTTCGTTACATCGAAAATGCTATCGGCAGGAGCCCAGAAAATTTTCAAGTAATCAGCCAAGTCTAAAGTATTTACGCTTGCTTCCAAATCCAAATCTATGGAAATATATTCGCTTGTTCCCGTTTGGAAAAGTTTTTCCGCTATTACGACATCACCAATGCTTTCAATCGTGCTTGCAGTTGTTCCATTGTCTCCGGAGAGATACAATGCTCTGTTGCCTTCTCCTTCCGGTGTTCCCACGAACCATTTGTTCCAACAAATGCCGTTTTTAATCAACCAGCCGTTATTGTCCGTTGCAGAGAAATCGCAGTTGTATGGCAGTGTTACAGGAGTTTGTTGTGTGTAAAATTCAATTCTCTCCCATGGGGAAGAATTTTCTTGCTGACAAAGACTTCTTACTTCGATAAAGTAAGATGTTCCATTTGTCAGACCTGTGAATGTTTTGCTTGTCGTGCTTACCGTTTCTGTCGTGCCTCCGTTCAAACGAACTTCATAATCCGATGCCGTACCCGACCAACTTATAGTGGCACTCGTCGTACTGATGTTGCTTACCGTCAAATCCGTAGGTGCGTTGCATGGAGCCGAAACCTCTCTTACTTCGATATTGTCGATTATCGCCCCCGGTTGTGAAACATAATCATCATCATTCGTCCATAAGAATACCAATTTCTTCAATGAGTTCGGCTCGTTGGGAATGAATACCTTCATTTCCTGAGTGCCATTCAAACTGCTAAGGTAGTAGTGGGCAGTATCGGTCGCATTACTCATGATGACATTCTCACCGAAACCTCTTTTGGCATAATATACTTCGTTTGTCGAAGCATCGTAGTTGGTATCCGCAGGAACCCAAAAGACTTTCAACATATCGTATCTAGGTTCTCCTTTTACGGTCAGGTCGAATTTGATTGACAGGTAAGGCATCTCTCCTGTTCGGAAGATTTTTTCCGCAATCACAACGGAGCGACCGATTGTGTCATAGCCGGCTGTTTCTCCCTCATCTCCGGAAATATACAATGATCTGCTGTGTCCGGCAGGGGAAGAAAAGGTTCCTACATACCATTTGTTGGCACATGTATCGTTTTTCAGTATCCAACCATTATCTCCCGTTGCTTCGAAATCGCAACTGTACGGTAGTGTTGCAGGTGTTTGCCCGAACACGGCTCCCGCAATGCCGGTTAGCAAAGCGAGAACGGAAAGAAATCTTCTTTTCATAGTTTGTGTGTTTTGATGTTTACTATTTTAACGCTGCAAAAGTACAAAAGAATTTTCATTTTATCGACATTCTCTTGTTACTTGTTTGCTTTCGAGTTTTATGTATTGCTTGTTTCATATCTCAAACCTTTAATTTGTTTCGATTTATTGCAAATCCGATTTAAGGATAGTATAGTAAAATCGTTCTTATTCGGCATCGTGAAAGGGTGTTTCTTGTTTATGGAGCAATTTTTTCATTGTTTCACTTTTCTTTGATGTCCTGCCACATTTTTGAAAAGTCATTTCGCTTTTCGGACTGTTCGTTTCTCATCTTCCGCCTATGGAAACATTCTTTTCAACCATAAAAAAGACACCATGCAAAGCAAAACCGCAGTATGAATTTCCCGAAAACCATACCTCGAAAAGCACTTCGATAAATCATGACGGAACAAGCCCTTGTCAAAACACCGATTAGGTCGTGTCGCTTTCTTGCTTTGCAATTTGGAGAAGCAATAAAGCTGATTTGAAACTTTATTAGTTTGAATTTAAGGATAAGATTGTCCTCCCCTTATCGAAAATTGCATTTGTAAATCGAGTCGGTTTTTGTTGCTATAGTGTGGGAGATTATTTCTTCCTATGCAGATACTAAATGTTTTTAATCTGCGTTTTCTTGTCGATATTGAAATGCAATCGTGAAAGTATGGATATAATAGAGTTGAATAAGAAAATCGAGCAGGAAAGTGCTTTTGTGGATTCGATTTCTTTGGAAATTTCCAAGGTGATTGTCGGACAGAAAACCATGGTTGAAAGATTGGTTATGGGTTTGTTGGCAAACGGACATATATTGCTTGAGGGTGTGCCTGGTTTGGCAAAGACACAGGCGATAACAGCCCTTGCCAAGTGCATTGATGCCAAATTCAGCAGAATACAGTTTACTCCCGACCTTTTGCCTGCGGATATTCTCGGCACGATGATATACTCCCCCAAGGAGGAAAGCTTTTCTGTGAAGAAAGGTCCTATATTCTCCAACTTCGTGTTGGCTGATGAAATCAACCGTGCTCCCGCAAAGGTGCAGTCGGCTTTGTTGGAGGCTATGCAGGAAAGGCAGGTAACCATTGGAGAGACCACCTATAAATTGGAAGAGCCTTTTTTGGTGCTGGCAACTCAAAACCCCATAGAGCAGGAAGGTACTTATCCTTTGCCGGAAGCTCAGATGGATAGGTTTATGATGAAGGTTGTGATAACTTATCCTAATAAGGAAGAGGAGAAAGAAATATTGAGAAGTCGTATATCGCCTACAAGTCAGACCATCTCACCTGTTATAAAGCCTCAGGACATCATTCATGCGAGAGAGGTGGTGAAAGAGGTATATATAGATGCCAAGATTGAAAATTATATCACGGATATAGTTTTTGCAAGCCGTTTTCCGCAGGAGTATGGTTTGAGCAAAATAAAGCCTCTCATTGAATACGGAGCTTCTCCTCGTGCAACGATAAACCTTGCTTTGGCTTCACGTGCTTTGGCTTTCATAAAAAGAAGAGGTTACGTCATTCCGGAAGATGTGAGAGCCGTATGCTTGGACGTCCTTCGACACAGGATAGGCTTAACCTATGAGGCAGAAGCCGAGAACATCAAGCCGGAAGACATAGCAACCGAGATTGTCAACAAGATAGATGTTCCTTGATTGAGAAATGAACACGGAGGACTTACTTAAAAAGGTTAGAAGAATAGAAATCAAAGCCAAAAGGCTTTCTCAAGACGTTTTCGCAGGGCAATACCATAGCGCGTTCAAGGGAAAGGGTATGACTTTCAGCGAAGTGAGGGAATATTCTTACGGAGACGAGATAAGAAATATAGATTGGAACGTAACCGCAAGGAGTACTCACCCGTACGTCAAGGTGTTTGAGGAAGAGAGAGAACTCACCGTCGTATTGCTGATTGACGTAAGCGGAAGTACATTTTTCGGTTCGGGAGATAATCTCAAATCGATTGTACCAACCCTATATCCGGAAGCTCAAATTCTCTGCT
>OQWE01000053.1_pt1 | contig 33327 bp, 29 predicted proteins | sample 1691591 | NCBI WGS metagenome assembly OQWE01 (sample SAMN03418265, study PRJEB22391) | human gut metagenome | biome: human-gut; feature: organic feature; material: feces | host: Homo sapiens | place: Tanzania | collected 2013-01
TTGAAGCGTCCGTGAGACCTCCTCGGATAAGGGCATTGTCTTTCCATCTTATACCCACTTCATTTACACCGACCGTTCCGAATAGCTATCGGGCTTTGGTTTCATTTGCAACCTTACCCACGGTCACATGCCTTATATGAAGTTTCTGTTCGTTAGGTCAGATGTTTGCCGCCGGCTTCTTTCAGATTCCAACTCACGAAGGACACCCTTGCCTTTGGCTATGTAATTCCCGCTATTAGGGCTTACTCGGGACTTCCACCCGTTAGACAATGCTCGTGCCGAGCATACAAGCAGTAAGCGTATCCACAATACAATTATCACGGATACGCTTACTTTTCTTGGGTTCCAACAAAGGTTTGGTTATAGTGCTGCACCGAATTGTGTTGTCGGTGTTGGAGCAGTGAAGTAGTAGTTCTGATCGTTGCTGTTGTCGAGGAACATCACTTTCTTCATCCCGAAGAATGCAAGACCGTTGGGGAAGATGCGCTGGAAGTTGGTGACGCCATTCGACAGAGCCTGACTGCCCTGCTGAAAGTTGAAGTTCCACGAGCGGTCGAATGGAAGAGGAGCACCCTTCTGCACGTTGTCTATCTCGCAGTTGATGTTCATCACATCGCTCTGCTTGAAGTTTCTGAACAGCGGATTAAACTGTCCGGCTACGTTGCTCTTGATGTCGTTGTCGTTCCAGATAATCATGTCGGCATCCTTCGACATCTGCTTCACGCCAGTTTCGGTAGAAGCGAAATAGTAGTTGGGAGCTATAGTAGAGTGTTCGAGGTCGGCACCGTCCTTTTTAGGTTGCTTCAAGCCGAAACGGCAGTCGTATACAAGGTTGTTGACAAATGTCGGAGCAATAGCCTTCTCAAGCCAGATACTTCCACCCTTCTTGTTCTTGGCGCGACGCCAACCGCAGTTTACGATAGTGTTGTTGTAGGCAGTGAGCTGAGTAAGCGGAATAATCTCGCTGTTGCCGGCATTTGACAATTTGAAGGCATTGGTGCAAGCATTGTATATTATGTTGTTGGCAATGTCGAGTTTGCAACCCGCCTTAACGTTGATAGCCTCGCCACCGTCTGTGGCATTGCCACTGTCGGCAAATATGCAGTTGTATATCACGCCCTGACCTCCTGTGAAATAAGTCTGGTCGTTGTAGTTGTCATGTATGAAGCAGTTTGCCATTACAAACTTGCCGTTGACGTTGCAGAAGTGGAAGGCAGGCACGCCGCCGTCGATGGTGCTCTTGAAGAGGTGGTTTTGGAATGACGCCGACGATTCTGTAGGTGTCGCTCCGGCATAAGCCAAATCAACGTGGTTGAGCACAACCTCCTCGCTGTTGTATCCGCAGATAATGCCGCCCCAATCCTCAGGCTTCTTTGTGTCGGAAGTGAATGTCACGGGATGCTCGGCAGTTCCCATGCAGTAGAGATTGCCAAGCACCACAATCTCAATAGGCACCTGCACATCCGACTTGCATGTTACGGTTACACCAGGCTCAATATAGAGCGATGTGCCTACGGGTATCTCCACGCTTTCCGTTAGCGTTGTGTCCTTGGTCCATACAAGTGAGCCAACGGGATATTCGGCAATCTTGGTCGTCAATACCTCGGTAGAACCTTGGTTCTGGTTGCCGCCATTGTTGTTATACTCATAAGGATTGATGTTGTCGTTCTCGCACGATGCTGAAACGAGGGCTGTTGCTGCAACGGCAAGCAAACAGGCGATTTTGTTTATTAATTTCATATTTCTTACATTTTCACTCTCACTCCAATAAGGAATGTTCTACCATATTTATATGTTCCTACAATAGTCTTGTCAGAGCGCTGTCCTTCATATTCAAGGTTGCTCTGGTTCACAGTCTTGAGATAACGCTCGCGCTTTGCGTCGAGCAGGTTATTTGCCTTGAGGAATACTGATACGCCGCAAGGGAACTTCTTCTCCATACTGAAGTCGAGTCCGAACATAGCCTTATCCCACTGGTCGGCATCATTAAACGGCGACACAAGTGCAAGCTTGGTACCTGTGTAGGATGCAGCAAGCTGTGCGTTCCATCCGTAGTTGGTGTCCTTGTACAGCAGGGAGAGATTGGCTGTGTGTGGAGCCTGATTTACGAGCGGACGTGTCTGCGTTACGCCAGTTTTATACTCGGCGCTGCCTTCCTTATACTCACGCTTGGTGGTGGTAATCGTTGAGTGGGTATAGGTGTAGTTGGCCTTGATGCCGAAGTGGCGTATGTACTTCACCACGTCAATCTCAAAACCATAGTTCTTGGCGTTGCCAAGGTTGTCGGGCATATAGTAAGCATCGGCTCCACTGCCCAACTTGCCGTCGGCAGCCACAAACACCTGCTCGATTGGGTCTTGCAGATACTTGTAGAACACGCCAGCCAACACCTGCTCGGTAGCAGATGGGAACCACTCCCAACGCAAGTCGACATTGTCGATGCGTGCACGCTTCAGGTTAGGATTACCCTTCTCCTGATATTCCTCGCCCATAATCTGGTAAGGCACAATCTCGTAGAAGCCCGGACGGTTGATTGAGCGGTAGTAAGAAAGGCGCACGTTCATCTTCTTTGTTGGAGTCCATTTTATGGATGCCGACGGCAACCAGTCCCAATAGCTTTGCTCGCCCACCTGTCCCATGTTGCGGAACTTCTGTAGCATGGTGTATATCTGGTTGGTATGCTCGGCACGTACGCCAGCGTTCAGTTCGCCCCATTTGCACTTCAAGGTTGTCATGACGTATGCAGCGCCAATGTGTTCCTTTGAGTCATAGTTGAGCTGTGATGCCTGCGAGTATGGAGTCTTGCAGGTCCAGTCGATAGCGGCAAACTGGTCGAAAGCGTTGCCGTCGAGTTTCTGCGAAATATCTGTAGGAGTGAAGTTGTACGAGTAGTATCTGTTGCCACGCTCCTTGCGACGATACTGTGCACCGGCTTTCCACAGAGCATTTATGTCGTTGCCGAGCTGTGAGTTGTAAGCGAGGTTGATGTATCCAGCCCAATCCTTATCGGTGTTGTGCTGAAAACGTCGTTCCATATTCTTAGGCAGCGTCTTCAGTATGTTCTTGTTGCCGCTCCAAAGCGATCCGTCCACTCCATCTGCCGACTGAATGGTATTGGTCAGACTCAGATACACACGGTCGGGGTCTTCGGCCTTAGCTTGCGAGAAGATTCCAGCCCAGTCAGCAGTGAAGTCTTTCGTAAGATGATGGGTACCCTTAAGGTATGTGGCAAAGATGCTCTGCGTCTGCGAGAGCGAACGAGTCTCATCGTCCTGGGTGTAACTGTCGCTTGAAATATACTCTGTATTGACAGAGTTGTTGTAGCGCACGCCCTTCGAGTTGGTGCGCACATACATGTTGTACCACTCAAGTTTGTTGTTCTCCAACTGCAAGTCTACCTTGGCATGAACACCTGCCGTAAGGTCGTGTATAGAATAATAGCGGTGCTGGAGCGATGAGATGTACATGGCCTGTTCGCCTGATGCCATCTTCACGGAATTGTATGTGCGCTCTGTTCCACGGAATGTGTTCTGTATGCTGCCCGCAAGCATCACACCAATGCGGTCTTTCCAGAAGCGGTTGCCTATTGAAAGACCACCGATGAAGTTGGGTGCCGGCATAGAGTGGCGGCTTATCTGTGTAGGTCCGTTACTGAAGTCGGCAGTCGTAGCCTTATAGTTGGCACCATTGGCTTCGTATGGAGCTTTGTGAGTATAATCGCTACGATTGGACGACAGATAGTCGCGGCCGTCCTTCCAGAAGTAGCCGCTTGCGCCTACAGCTGCATTTGCCTGAATCTGGAAGTGTGACGGTGCGTCCTTCATCACCATATCCACAACGCCACCAGCCGCATCGCCCTCCATATCAGCAGTCAACGATTTGGACACAACGAGACGGTCCATAAGGTCTGACGGAAATATGTTAAGCGGTATGTAGCGGTTCTTGTCATCAGGGCTTGGTATCTTCACACCATTTACAAGCGTATAGTTGTAGCGCTTGTCCATGCCACGCAGTATGGCGTACGAAGCCTCACCCGAAGCGTCACGCTCCATTGTAACGCCCGACACACGTTGCAGCACACTTGCCACATTCACGTCGGGCGAGAGCTGTATGCTCTGCTGGCTCATTACATTAAGCACGTTGCCGGCAGTCTTCTCCATGTCTATGGCACTGCGGTCGGAATGATATTCCTTATGTCCTTTGATCACCACCTCGCCAAGTTGGTGCAGGTCTTCATCGAGAGTAATAGTGACAACGCCCTTGTCCGAAACCTCCACCGGAATCTCACGTGTCTTATACGATATGTATCTCACAACGAGTGTGTAACGACCCTTGTCGGGCAACTCATGCAAGGTGAACGATCCGTCAAGACCCGTAGTAGTCTTGACGCTTGGCAACTCCTTCACCTCTACCACCGAACCAATGAGAGGCTCGCCCGTACGGTTGTCCTTAACAATGCCGTCGAGGGTATGGGCTGAGACAACAGTGGCTGAGGCAGCAATGAGAACAGCACTTAGTATAAACTGTTTCATATATGTTATTGAATTATGGAGTCGTTGAGACTTTTACTTCTTTAGCTTTTCGATAGTATGTATCACCTTTCCGTCCTTGTCGATCATCGACATTCTCAACTTATCCTTTGTAGCAGAGATGATAGAGAATCCGTCGGCCGACGAGCAGAACACGGTTCCAGTGGTCTGCTTTACGGGACGAGCCAACGAGGCAGATGAGTTGACAACGTAGTCGATGTTGTCGTTGGGCATACGTATGTGCTGGAAGTTGTGGATGTGTCCGCAAGCATATATAGCCACATTATTGTATTTATGAAGTATCGGCATCACGTTCTTCTGCATGTCGGTACGCTCATATTCAGCCTTTGTGGTGTAGGCATAGATAGGATGATGGCCCACTACGACAACCCAATCCTCCTTAGCCGACTTCAATGTGCGGTCAAGCCAGTCGAGCTGCGCCTGCGGGTCTTGCTTGCAAGCATCGGGATATTTAGTGCTGTTCTCACGATAGCGGTCTATCAGTGGAGTTGTGTCGAGGAAGACTATTCGAATGGTTGTGCCTTTGCTCTCAAACACCTTAGTATAATAGCGGGCAGGCATCACCCAGCGGCGGCTCACCTTGCCGTAGTCGAGCACAGCCTGTGTGTTGCCACGATACTCATGATTGCCAAGCACCGGAAACCAGTCGAGCATGAGTTCGGGATGCGAATAGACCAGCTCGTAGTTGGTAGTCCACAGAGGGTCGTTGACCGAAGCTACACCGTTGAAGTGGTGAATGTCGCCAACGGCAAGCACACACTCCATACCCGTTGTCTCAGCCATGTGTCCCATCAGCTCGGCTATGGGCTTCTGATCGTAGTAGCCGTTGCGTCCAAGGTCGTTTGCCATGTAGAGCGTAACGTCACCTTTAAGTTGTTTCCATTCCTTAGGGGTTTGTGCTTGCGACTGCAAGCAGCCAAGCAACATGAAGGTCGCTGCCAGAACGGTAGCTGTGCGCTTACCGAGAGTTTTGATAAAATTCATTCTGTAATACTTTTATAATATGTTATACCTGTTTTAATGTCTTACGCGGTGCAAAGGTAGGCAACGCTTGTTGCAATAAGATTACAGAATGTTTAAGAAGGTATGTTGTTTGTAGAATGTGTTAAACATATAAGAAAAACTATGATTTTATATAGTTATATCATTTCTTTTCTTTACATTTGTCATGTCTAAACGATGTAATTAATCATTTGTACAATATCTAATAATAAAAAACTACAATTATGGAGAACAAGGAATTTCAGTTTAAAGGTGCTACACTTGGTGGCTTCCCAATGCTTTTTGCAAACATTCTGTTGACGTTGTTAAGTATAGCATTGATAGTAATGGGCATACTTCATGAGCCTAATGAGGTGTTGATGGAGCTGCTTATAGGTATAGGTGCAGTAGTACTTGTGTCTACATTCTTTGTTTGGGGCGGCTTTGTTATGCTCGAGCCAGGCGAGGCACGTGTAATGATGTTCTTCGGAAAATATAAAGGCACGTTCACCAAGGTGGGCTACTCATGGGTCAATCCATTTATCAATACCAAGAAGTTGTCGCTTCGTGCGCGCAACCTCGATGCCGAACCTATAAAGGTGAACGACAAGACGGGCAACCCCGTTATGATAGGCTTGGTGCTTGTGTGGAAACTTAAGGACACATATAAAGCAATGTTTGAAATCGACTCGCAGACAATGGCACAGAGCGGAACGGCTCAGCAGAATGGAGTTCAGATTGGCACAAGCGTGTCTAATGTAATGCTTGCCTTCGAGAATTTTGTCAAGACGCAGAGCGACGCCGCACTTCGTCAGGTGGCAGGTCTGTATGCTTACGACAATAATGAGTCGGGCAATAAGGAACTTACACTTCGCGATGGTGCCGACGAAATAAACAAGCAGCTTGAGGAAAAGCTTGACGAACGACTGAGCATGGCTGGCATAGAAGTGGTAGAGGCTCGCATAAACTACCTGGCTTATGCCCCAGAGATAGCTGCCGTGATGCTACGTCGACAGCAGGCAGACGCTATCATCTCAGCTCGCGAGAAGATTGTAGAGGGTGCTGTATCGATGGTTAAGATGGCTCTCGACAAACTGAGTAGCGAGGATATTGTCGAGCTCGACGACGACAAGAAGGCTGCCATGGTGAGCAATCTGCTCGTAGTGCTTTGTGGTGACGATTCGGCTCAGCCCGTTGTCAACACCGGAACCCTAAACCATTAAGCAAGAGCTGAAATGATATCAATAAAAGGGGCGAAGCCGCAATATCAACATTGCCTACAATTATAGGCGTTGATATTGCAGCTTCGTCCCTTATCTGTTTATTTTCTGTCCATCACACGCCACACATAGGCTATATAACCGAACACGAAGGGCACAAGCAGCGAGACGTAGAACATGGTGCGCAGCGTGAACTCGCTACTGCAACTGTTGGCTATTGTCAACGAGCATTGCAGATCGGCATTTGAAGGATAGTAGGCGGTGTCGCCCCACCCTGCCACAAGCAACAGCGACAATACTACCAACACAACTCCTATTCCTGCCGGCCATATACCGCGTATATATGTAGAGCTGAGAATAGTGCGCACAACGCCATAAAGCAACAGCACAACGCCTATAACGGTGAGCACAGCCAAGGGCCAAATGTCGAGATAGTTGTGCAGATACTTCATCGGTTGCATAAACACCAGTCCCGTCGCCGGGTCGACTGCATAGCCGTCCTTGAGCAATGTACACACAAAGAACGCCAGGAACAATACGAGGAACGGTACCGTGCAGCCAATGAGTCTTACCGAGCCACGCGAGCGTATGTCCTCATCGTCCACATTATTTATTATATACAGTATGCCAAGCATACGTGCCAGAAACATTACGGCAAATCCGAATACAAGATTCCACGGGTCAAGCAGAGCATCGAGTCCTGCCGAAGCATTAGCCCAACGGCTTATTACGGGAGCACCAATGTCTGTAAGCGATGCCTTCTCGACAATGAAGTTGGAACCGTCGAAGAATGTGGCTACTGCCCCACCCAACAATAGCGGGCCTACAATGCCGTTCAATACAAGAAACCAACGATAGGTGCGAGTGCCGAGCAAATTGCCCTTGCGATGCTGGAACTCATAACTCACCGCCTGCAGCACAAACGAGAAGAGTATTATCATCCACAGCCAGTAGGCTCCGCCAAAGCTGGTGCTGTAGAACAATGGGAACGAGGCGAAGAAGGCTCCGCCGAAGGTTACGAGTGTGGTGAAGGTTATCTCCCACTTGCGACCGGTGGATTCTATCACCTTAAGTTGTCCCTCCTCTGTGCGACCAAGACTGTAGACAAGCGAGTTGGCACCCTGCACGAAGAGCAGAAATACGAGCAATGCGCCGAGCAGCGACACTACAAACCACCAGTATTGTTGAAGAAATGTATAGCTCATAAGAATGTTGAATGTTGAGTGTTGAATGTTGAATGTTAAATGCTGAGTATTGAAATTAATCAGCCGATTCGATTTGCGGCTTATAGTTCTTTATCACACGGCACATTATCCTTATCTCGGCAATGAGCAGGAGTGTGAACAGAATGAGGAAGATGAAGAACGTGAGTGCTACGCTGCCCGACTTAAGGTCGGATACGGCTGCTACAGTAGGCAACATGTCCTGAATGGCCCATGGCTGACGGCCGAGTTCTGCAACAATCCATCCTGCCTCGCTCGCTATATATGCAAGCGGAAGCATCAGCAAGGCAGCCATCCACAACCAACGTCCACGCTTGGTGATGTCCTGACGCCATGCCACATGACCTATGACGAGGAAGAACAACAGCAGCAACATGCCCACACCAACCATGACGCGGAATGCATAGAAGTTGACGGGAATGTAAGGCACCAGTTCGGCACGGTCCTTTATGTAGCCATATCCGAAGTAAGGCATGTCCTTCTGAAGCTGTGAGGCAAGTTGGGGCAGACGCTTGTCGTTGGCATCAGTAGCCTTCAGTTTGCGGTATTCGGCAAGAGCCGTTATGGCCTTGCGTCCACGCTGCATCTTCTCCTCAGCCGAAAGTTCGCGCTTTCCGTCAGGGCGTGTATAGCCATTGAGTATATCGTTTACGCCAGGCACATAACCGTCGAACGTACTTGTAGCAAGCAGCGACAGTCCATTAGGCATAGCTATGCGCAGCGGTGCCTCACCTCCCTTGGCATAATCGGGCTGCGAGAATGGATTGATGGCTGCCACCATAGTCAGCCCTACTCCATTGCCTCCATCGTACAGTCCCTCCATGGCAGCAAGTTTCATTGGTTGCACCTCTGCCACCTTCACAGCCGACGAGTGACCCGTATGTATTGCCAACAGCGAGGCAACAATGCCCACGATACTTGCAATCTTGATGCTCTGTCGGGCAAGCTGCTGCTCGCGACCTCGCAACAGATACCAGCAGCTGACGGCACACACAAACACGGCACCAACTATCCACGATGAAATGACTGTATGGAAAAACTTGTCGATAGCCATGGGCGACAACGCCACTTCGGCAAAGCTCGTCATCTCATTGCGCACGGTGTCGGGATTGAACTCGCAACCTACGGGATACTGCATCCACGAATTTGCCACGAGAATCCACCAAGCCGAAATAGTGGCTCCTATGCCCGTAAGCCATGTGGAAGCAAGATGGAATCCGCGCGACACCTTCTGCCATCCGAAGAACATGACAGCCACGAATGTGCTTTCCATGAAGAACGCCACAATGCCCTCTACGGCAAGGGGAGCACCGAATATGTCGCCGACAAACCAGGAGTAGTTGCTCCAGTTGGTGCCAAACTCAAACTCCAGGATGATGCCCGTAGCAACACCCATAGCAAAGTTGACACCAAACAGACGCTGCCAGAACTTAGAAGCCTCCAGCCAGAAGGGCTTGCCGGTGCGATAATAGATAGTCTCGATAATGCCCATTATTACGGCCAGTCCAAGCGTGAGCGGCACAAACAGCCAATGATAGATGGCTGTAAGCGCAAATTGGGCACGCGACCAGTCGATAAGCGTAGGGTCGATGGTAAGCAGATGATTCATAAGCTAAAAAAGTTAATAGTTATTGGAAATTTAAATTGAACAATTCTACACGTATGGCTTGTGTCAACGCTCTATGAGTTCGCGTGCCACATATCCAGCACGGTCACCATCCCCAGCCTTCTGCTTGAGCACATCGGGAAAGAAGAAGAGCTTGAGCACAAGGAATATGACAACGAGCTTGATGAGTATGACAGTCCAAAGCACACGCCCTACAGTCATACTGCGAAATCCGTCTACATAAAAACGGTACACCTTATATAATATATCGGTCATAGACATAATAAGTTTTTAAAGGTTGTAAACTTTACAGATTAGTAATCTTTTGCAAAGATATGAAATTATCCTTTTAGTTGTTTATTAAAATAATGAAAAAATACAACAACTATAAACTTATGTCATAAACATTTTGTCGTATCGCATGAAAATAGTAACTTTGCACTACGAAACAGAAAGACATACGGGTCGTGCCAGTTTGATCGGGATACTCATCAATAAAAAAATCGAAACCGAGAAGACTTCTTTTGCCAATGGCGGGCCATATAAAACCCTCAGTGGACTAAGCTGTAAAGCCGGTGGATTACAAAGGCGGAGAGCTCTCAAATCTTGTATACTCGGAGTTTCATCACATCACTGGGCGACCTGTTTTTAAATATTACAGCAGGAGACAAGCAATAATTCTTGTCTCCTGTTTTCGTTTTCAGACGCTTGATTTTCAACTTTCAAACGCTTGATTTTCAAATGTAGTCCTTTTGCACCCCAAAACGAGTCCTTTTACAAGACAAAAGGAGTCCTTTTGCACTTCAAAACGAGTCCTTTTGCAAGCCAAAAGGAGCCCTTTTGCAATGCTATAGCAATTGAAGGGGTTAATAGCACTATAAAAAATTTGGCGGAAAGGAAAATATTTAGTTACTTTGCTGAACGTTGCGCCCCACGTACATAAATCTTAAACATTAACAATAAAAATACTCAGACAAATGTTTTCCGGTATAGTAGAAGAAATGGCTACTGTCGTTGCCATCAAAAACGACAAGGAGAATGTAGACTTCACGCTGACATGCTCGTTCACTAACGAACTGAAAATCGACCAAAGCGTAGCTCATAACGGCGTTTGCCTGACCGTTGTGTCTATCGAAGGCGACAACTACACGGTGACGGCTATGAAGGAAACGCTCGACCGATCTAACCTCGGACTGCTCAAGGTAGGCGACAAGGTGAACGTAGAGCGCTCGATGATAATGAACGGCAGACTCGACGGACACATAGTGCAGGGTCATGTAGACGGCACAGCCAAGTGTATCGACATGCGCGACGCAGACGGTTCGACTTATTACACATTCGAATACGAGTTTGACAAGGCTATGGCTGAACGCGGATACTTCACAGTAGACAAAGGTTCGGTTACGGTAAACGGCGTTTCGCTGACCGTGTGCAATCCTACAGCCAACTCTTTCACCGTGGCTATCATACCCTACACCCACGACAACACCAACTTCTGCAACATCAGCGTAGGCACTACTGTCAATATCGAATTCGATATTCTGGGCAAGTACATCGCACGCTTGCAGCAGTTGAAATAGAAAAAAGCCCTACCCCCGACCCCTCCCCCGTAGGGAGGGGCAGGGGGAGAGGCTTTTTTTTCTTACTTCCCCAATAAATGTTAATATACCACACCCCTAATAAACTTTTCCACAACCTAATACATCCAATAATCAAAAATAGACAAAGAGAGAGAGTTATAGAGATTAAGATTCAGAAAACATTAACAAAACCACATTTATTATGAGAAAGATTGGGATGACTTGCCTGGCAGGACTTTTCCTGCTGTCAATGTCTACAGAATGTATGGCACGACAATGGTCGCTGAAGGATTGCATCAACTATGCCATTGCCAACAACATTCAGCTCCAGAAAGCCAAACTTCAAGAATATTCTGCTCTTGAGGATGTGAAGCAGAGCCAGTCGGCACTGCTGCCGTCGCTCAGCCTGTCGACATCGCAGAATGTATCGTACAATCCCTGGCCCGAGAAAGGGTCGGCTATGATTGCTGGCAACAAGGTGCAGTCGAAGGTAGACAAGGTCTACTACAACGGTTCTTACTCGCTGATGGGCAACTGGACCGTATGGAACGGCAACAAGAACCAGAACACCGTTAAGCTCAACAAGCTTACTGCCGAGCAGGCAAAGCTCGACTCTGCCGTTACTGCCAACAGTGTGCTGGAGCAGATAGCACAACTGTATGTTCAGATTCTCTACTCCAACGAGGCTATAAACGTGAGCAAGGAGAGCCTGAAGACGAGTCAGACCAACGAGGAGCGCGGCAAGACTATGGTGAATGTTGGCAAGATGAGCAAGGCTGACCTTGCACAGCTTACCGCACAGCGAGCCCAGGACGAGTACAGCATAGTTGAGGCTGAGAGCAATCTGCGCAACTACAAGCGCCAGCTCAAACAACTGCTCCAGATTACCAACGACGAAGAGTTTGACATTGCCATTCCTTCCACTACCGACGAGATGGCTCTTGCCACAGTTCCGGCACTCAACGACGTATACACAGCATCCATAGAGCAGCGTCCGGAGATAAAGAACGCAATGTTGGGCATCGAAAGCAGCGACCTGAGCGTAAAGATTGCCAAGGCAGGCAAGCTGCCTACAATCGGACTGAGTGCCGGACTCTCTACCAACACTTCGTCAATGAGCAACAATGCTTGGGGCTCGCAGCTCAAGAACAACTTCACCGTGGGCGGTGGCGTGACTGTAAGCATTCCGCTGTTTGACAATCATCAGACCAAGACTGCCGTCAACAAGGCTATGATTCAGAAGCAGAACTATCTGCTCGACTTGCAGGACAAGCAGACCACTCTATACTCTACCGTTGAGAACTACTGGTTGCAGGCGGTGACAAATCAAAACAAATTCAAGGCAGCACGCATTTCGACTGAGAGCGCTCAGGCAAGCTACGAACTGCTGTCGGAACAGTTCAAGCAGGGACTCAAGAACATCGTTGAACTCATGACCGGCAAGAACAACCTTCTGCAGGCACAACAAAACGAATTGCAGAGCAAGTATCTTGCTATTCTCAACCTAAACATGCTGGAGTTCTACAAGACTGGAGAGATAAAATAAAAAAGAAAGCCCCACCCCTAACCCCTCCCAAACAATTGAGGAGGAAAGCCCCACCCCTAACCCCTCCCCCGTAGGGAGGGGAATGGTATGTAATGATTGCTACATTTAGATATAAATTAATTAGAGACAAATAAGAGAGATGAAAAAATTAAGCAAGTTATGGCTGGTAGTGGCGGTTGTCATTATCATAGCCATTGTCGCTTGGGCATTGTCGGGCGGCAAGAAAGAAGAACAGATTACGTTTGACACGGCTGCAGTGGCACCGGCAAACATAATGAACAGCATCACCGCCACGGGTACTATCGAGCCTGTCACTTCGGTAACGGTGGGTACGCAGGTGAGCGGTATTGTCAGCAAACTCTATGTCGACTACAATTCTGTAGTGAAGAAGGGCCAGGTGATTGCCGAACTCGACAAGACCAACCTTATGAGCCAACTCAATTCGGCAAAGACACAGCTCGCTACAGCACAGAGCCAGCTCAACTATCAGACCACAAACTTCAACCGCTATAAGACTCTCTATCAAAAAGGACTTGTAGCTGCCGACGATTTCGACAACGCCAAGCTCTCATATACTCAGGCTAAGGAGCAGGTGGCATCTGCCAAGGAAGAGGTGCAGCGCGCACAGACCAACCTCGGCTATGCTACCATCACATCGCCGATAGACGGCATTGTACTGTCTAAGTCGGTAGAGGAAGGTCAGACTGTTGCCGCAAGCTTCTCTACTCCTGAACTGTTCACTATCGCCCAAGACCTCACCAACATGCAGGTTGTGGCAAATGTTGACGAGGCTGACATAGGCGACGTTAAGGAAGGCGAACGCGTTTCGTTCACCGTCGACGCTTATCCCGACGACACTTTCGAGGGTACTGTAAAGCAGGTGCGCCAGGAAGCTACTACTACCAACAATGTAGTAACATACGAGGTGGTTATCTCTGCACCCAATGCCGACCTCAAACTCAAACCGGGTCTGACTGCCAACGTCACAATATACACAGCCGAACGTAAGGGCGTGCTCTCTGTTCCGTCAAAGGCTCTGCGCTTCACTCCGCAGAAGGAGACTGTAGGCAAAATGAAGATTGTAGACCAGACTGGCAACGCCAAGAACAAGGTATGGTCTATTGAGGGCAACAGCATCGTAGCCCATAAGGTGAACATCGGTATGACCGACGGCACAAACACACAGATTCTTAATGGCATTTCTGCCGGCGTTAAGGTGGTTACCGGTCTTAACGTTACGGGAGGTGAGCAGGATGATGCGCAGGCTGATGCTGGAAGCGAAAGAAGTCCGTTTGCTCCCGGACCGCGAGGTAAGAAGAAATAAGCCCCTCCAGTAATACTCAAGATATCGAAGCATACCACTCCCCTCCCTACGGGGGAGGGGCAAGGGGGTGGGGCTTCATCCTACACATTTTATTATATATATGGACGAAAAGAAAGTAGTAATAGAACTCGACAACGTTAAGCGCGACTTCATCGTAGGCGATGAGACTGTACATGCGCTGCGCGGAGTGTCGTTCAAGATATACGAAGGCGAGTTCGTCACAATCATGGGTAAGTCTGGTTCGGGCAAGTCTACGCTTCTTAATCAGCTCGGATGTCTCGACACACCCAGTTCGGGCGAATACTATCTCGACGGAGTGTCGGTCAGGAAGATGTCGAAGTCACAACGCGCCGTGCTGCGCAACCGTAAGATTGGATTCATATTCCAAAACTACAACCTTCTGCCGAAGACTACAAGCGTTGAAAACGTTGAGTTGCCACTGATGTACAACACCGAAGTTGGCGCCAAGGAGCGCGAAGAACGTGCCATAAAGGCATTGCATGCAGTAGGATTGGGCGAACGATTGTATCATAAGTCGAACCAGATGTCGGGTGGACAGATGCAGCGTGTAGCCATAGCTCGTGCATTGGTGAATGACCCTGCGGTGATTCTGGCGGATGAGGCTACGGGTAATCTCGACACACGTACATCGTTCGAGATTCTTGTACTCTTCCAAAAGCTGCATGCAGCAGGCAGAACCATAATCTTCGTGACTCACAATCCAGACATTGCCAACTACTCCTCACGCAATATTATGCTGCGCGACGGACACGTGATAAGCGACGAGTACAACCACAATATACAGTCGGCAGCCGAAGGTCTGGCAGCCTTGCCAGCCAACTCGGACGAGTAACAATAATGTTTAATGAGTAATGTTTAGTGTTTAATTGGAAAGAATGCAAACGCATTTAATTGACAATTAAGCAAGCAAACATTAAACATTAAAAACCAAACATTAAGAAAATGAATTATAGCAATCTTTTAAAGATAGCCCTCCGCGCAATCGCTGCCAACAAGTTGCGCTCCTTTCTCACTGCCCTCGGCATCATCATCGGCGTGGCTTCGGTCATCACGATGCTTGCCATAGGTCAGGGTTCGAAGAAGAGCATTCAGGCTAACATTGCCGAAATGGGCTCAAACATGATTATGATCAGTCCGGGTGCCGACCGTGGTCCGGGTGGTGTAAGGCAGGATGCTTCTTCAATGGAGACGCTCAAGCTGACCGACTATCAGTCGATAAAGGACGAGTGCAACTTCATCAAGGGCATAAGCCCTACAGTGAACAGCAGCGGACAGTGGATTTACGGCAACAACAACACGCCGTCATCTATATATGGTGTCAATCAGGATTATCTGGAGATCAGACAGTTGTCGGTTGACGAAGGCGAGATGTTTACCGATGCCGACATCAAGGCAAGCGCTAAGGTGTGCATTCTCGGACAGACTGTTGTAGACAATCTGTTCCCCGACGGTTCAGACCCAGTAGGCAAAGTGGTTCGATTCAATTCTATCCCGTTCCGTGTTATCGGCGTATTGAAGAAGAAGGGTTACAACTCTATGGGTATGGACCAGGATGATTTGGTGCTGGCTCCTTACACAACAGTCATGAAGCGTATCAAGGCTCAGACCTACCTCGGAGGCATCAACTGCTCGGCAATAACCGAAGACCTTACAAGCAAGGCCATTGACGAGATAACTTCTGTGCTGCGTCGCAACCATAAACTGAAGGATGCAACAGACACGCAAGCTGCCGACGACGATGATTTCAACATCCGTTCGCAGGAGGAACTTGCAAGTATGATGAACTCTACCACCGACATGATGACCATACTATTGGGTTGTGTGGCTGGCATATCGCTCATCGTGGGCGGTATCGGTATCATGAACATCATGTATGTGAGCGTAACCGAGCGTACACGTGAGATCGGTCTGCGCATGTCGGTTGGCGCACGTGGCATCGACATCCTCAACCAGTTCCTCATTGAGGCTATACTGCTCAGTGTCACTGGCGGACTTATAGGTGTAGCATTGGGAGTCGGCGCATCATACGCCGTTAAGTTCATAGCCCACTGGCCCATCTACATTCAGCCTTGGAGCATTATCATGAGCTTCGCCGTATGTACATTCACCGGAGTGTTCTTTGGATGGTATCCGGCAAAGAAGGCTGCTCAGCTCGACCCGATTGAAGCAATACGATACGAATAATATAAAAGTAAAAAGGTAAAAGAGTAAAAAAGTAAAAAGATAAACTTGAGCGTTTGGATTTTTTCATTACTGAAAAATCTAATCGCATCCCATTCTTTTTACTTCTTTACTCTTTTACCTTTTTACTCCTTTACCTTTTTACCCTTTTACTTTTCCAATATTTCTTCCGGTGTACTAACAAGCGTTGTTGCTCCATGTTCCAATAGAAATTCCTTGTCGCGAAATCCCCACAGCACACTGATACAAGGCATTCCCGAGTTGCGTGCCGTATCAATATCCACATCGCTATCGCCTATATACACAGCACGTTCGGCAGTAACTCCAAGTTGGCGCATTGCTTCCAACACTGTATCTGGGGCAGGTTTCTTGCGAATGTCCTCACGTTCGCCAATAGCTACAGGCACGAGGTCGCCGAAGAAGTGACGGCACAGTTCCTGAGTAGCGGCATAGAACTTATTGCTTACCACAGCAACTTTCTTTCCCCGTTTGCGCAACTCCTCAAGCATCTCCATCACACCGTCGTATGGTTTGGTTGTATCAAGATTGTGCTGCATGTAATGCTGACGGAAATCAGCATAGGTCTTGTCAAACTTATCGTTGTCAAGTCCGCCTGGAATGGCGCGTTCCATAAGTTTCTTCACACCATTTCCTACGAATTGTCTTACCTCATCTATAGTGCGCTCAGGTAAGCCATTTGTGCGCAAGGCATAGTTGCAACTTGCTGCCAAATCACCAAGAGTAGACAGCAACGTACCGTCAAGATCAAAAATATAAGTATTGTACATATATATTAATGTATTTATTACTGCGAAATTACTTATATTTTATCTAAAAACGTGAGGAAAATACAAATAATTTTAAGCCCGAAAAGTTAATAAGCCATTCTTTTGCCCTAACATTTTTTTATTGTACCTTTGCGCCAACGTTTAAATACCAAACACATCATGAAAAGAAAAAACAACACAAAGCGAAACGTCATTATACTGGCGTGCGCATGTTTGGGCATCATAATAGGTGCTGCATACATGTTCTTCTTCTCTGCCTTGCTCGTTGGCAATGATACCAAATATGTATACATCGACAACGACGACACAATTGACTCTGTCTACACAAAGCTGTCTGAGTTCTCAAGCAAGGGCACACAGATGACAGGCTTCAAGATGCTTGTCAACAATAGCAAGTATGCCGATAACATTCGCACCGGACGTTATGCCGTTCGTCCCGGTGAAGGCTCGTTTGTTGTGTTCCGCCATCTGAAGAACGGATTGCAGACTCCGGTGAATCTTGTTGTACCGTCAGTACGCACCGTTGACCGCTTGGCTGCCGAGTTCTCAAAGAAACTTATGCTTGATAGCGCTACCATATATCACGCACTTGCTGATGAAGCAACATGTCAGAAATATGGATACGACACAGCTACAATAGCAGCTATGTTCATACCTAACACTTACGATATTTACTGGAACGTAAGTACTGAGAAGTTGCTCGACCGTATGCACAAGGAATGTAAAAGGTTCTGGAATGCTGAGCGCAAAGAGAAAGCCCAAGCGATGAAGTTGTCGCCCGTTGAAGTGAGCACACTGGCAAGTATCATTGATGAAGAAACCGCCAATGATGGTGAGAAACCAATGGTAGCCGGAATGTACTACAATCGATTGATGCTGCGCAACGCCGAATATCCCAACGGTATGCCACTCCAAGCCGACCCGACAATTAAGTTTGCATGGAAACGATTCGACTTGAAGCGAATATACAACAATCTGCTATACATCAAGAGTCCTTACAACACCTACAAGAATCCCGGACTCCCCCCAGGACCAATCCGTATTCCGTCTATTGCAGGTATTGACGCAGTGCTGAACCACGTACACCACGACTATATATACATGTGCGCCAAGGAAGACTTCAGCGGCACTCACAACTTTGCACGTACTTATCAGGAACACCTTCAAAATGCCAAACGTTACAGTCAGGCACTGAATCAGAGAGGAATAAAATAATAAAAAAGAAAAATTAGAAGTAAGGGAATAAAAAAAGTAAACCTTATAAAATATCAAATGCCGGTTGCTTCACAGCGGCCGGCATTTTTATCAATAGGTATTAGTCCTTTTCTTAAGGTAAAAAGATTGTATTCAGGATAACACCACAAAGGTAGGGCTTTAGATTTGAATGTGCAAATTAAAATATATGCTTTAAAGCATAATTTGAAGAAAATCATCTGCCAAATCTACACATCCTTACTTACAGTCCTGTTCAAGGATGTTTCTTACCGATAATTTTGGATTCTGCTTTGCCAGTCGGTCTACCATTGCGGTGTACTTGGTGTTGAAAACCTTGCGTCCCAACAATCTATTTACCGTCCACATTATTTTGCCCATGTGTATGTCGCGCTCCTGCTGCGTACTATTCTCGAAGTTGCGCAGCGGATAAAGGCTCAACAGATAAAAACTCATACAGTCGGGCACTATCTGCTCACGCGTCATCTGCTGACGCTGCTCTTCAGTGTAGAAACGACGGTATGGTTCAAAATCCTTGCCTAAGTACTTGTCAAGTGATATGCCAATGGTGTTGTCGCCTATCACAATGCTTTGATTGAGCGCACTTATCTGGGTATATATTGTGGGAATCTTTATCTCTGGACATATCTTCTGAAGTTTCTTAAACGCATCGCTCAATTGAGTGTTGATGTCGTTCATATTGGCATACTGCATATCTGTCTCAGCTATGATAGTCTGAAGAATCGTATCCTGATAGAAATTCAGAAGTTTTGTGTTAATGCCTGCATCATTCACCTCGCCCAACTGCAGTATATCCTCAATAAGCATACGCGTCTGTTTGGGGTAGTCAATGTTCATCTGCTGAAGAGCCGAGAAATCGCCCGTAGTGAGATAACGGCTTTCAAGACGATCATAACGCTGCACCTGTACAAGCGTTGGCTGACCCTCTTCACCAAACTGTTTCAACTTAAACTCGCAAGCTGTTGAAACCAAAATGATGGCTGTTACTATAATAATATAAATCTTTCTCACAATAGGCTTCTTGTTATTCTAAAAAGTGTTCATTAACACAATGCAAAAATACTAAAAAAGTTCTTTCCAAGCAACTTTTCAGCTAAAAAAGATTAAACGGCAGATATATTTCTGCCGTTTAACCATTAAAAAACACAAAATTTGTCGAATTTTAGCCTATTCTTTAATATTTCTATACGTGCGACATCCGTGTATATAATACTGCCACAATATAGAATACGGCTTTCGCATAGCGTCGGTGGCTGATGTGCGCAAAGCCTGTATCTGCCTACGGTCGGCATCGAAATCTTTTCGCCACACCTTAAAAGCCTTGCGACCATTGACCACCGCCTTGAACTCGCCAAGATTACGGTCGAGCAGCAACGACTTGAAAGCCGCCACATAGTCGAGCACTCTTCTAACGCGCATTACATGTGCCAGTTCGGCTTCAGGCAAGTTCTTGTAGAGCATCGTCAGATTGTTGCGGAAATTGAGAAATGTCTTCATCGGATTACCCTTTGGCAATGTTCCGCCTCCAACATGATACACAACACTCTGCGGAACGCAATATATCTTTCGGCCAAGATTGCACAAGCGCCAACAAAGGTCTATCTCTTCACAATGCGCAAAGAACCGGGCATCAAGTCCGCCAACACGCCAGTAGTCCTCACGGCGTATCATCAGCGCTGCTCCCGTTGCCCACATCACCTCACATGGATCATCATACTGTCCTTGATCCTTCTCTACGGTATCGAACACACGTCCGCGACAGAACGGATAGCCATAGCGGTCGATATATCCACCGCTTGCACCGGCATATTCAAACATATCGCGCGAGTGCTCGGCACGAAGCTTTGGCTGACATGCTGCAACTTCCGGATTAGCATCCATAAAATCAACAAGACGCTCCATCCAACCTTCGGTCACTTCAACGTCACTGTTGAGAAGCATGTAATATTCATAGTCCACCTGCTCCAACGCACGATTGTAGCCACCGGCAAAGCCATAGTTCTTGTCAAGTATAATAGTACGAACGGTAGGAAACTCCGCCTTGAGCAAGGCAAGCGAGTCGTCCTTTGAATCATTGTCGGCTACGATTATATCGGCAACGTCGGACGAGTGCTCAATTACTGAAGGAAGGAAGCGGCGCATCATTGCCGCTCCATTCCAATTAAGTATTACGATTGCAACTTTCTTCATAATAACTTTTCACTCTTCACTTTTCACTTAAACGATTTCGGCCTTCAATGCCGACTTGTCGTGATTGAAGTCGCCAAGACGAACACGAATGAGCTGGTTGTCATATTCCTCCTTAGCATCGCGTGGCGAAAGTTCTACACGCACATAGTTCTTTGTAAAACCGTGCATGGCACGTCCACGCGAAGCCTTCTCAAAGAGCACTTCCTGTTCCGTACCCTTATAGCGTGCATAGAAGTCGATACGCTTCTGCTCGCTCATTTCGAGCAATCGCTTGCTGCGCAACTTCTTGTCGGCATCGCTAACAATATAAGGAATACGCAATGCAGCTGTGCCAGGACGCTCACTATACGGGAACACATGGAGCTGGGTTACGTCAACACCATCAAGGAAATCGTAGCACTCTTCAAAACACTCCGGTGTCTCGCCACGACATCCCACCATTACGTCAACACCAATAAAAGCATAAGGCATACGCTCCTTAATCAGCGCTATCTTGCGTGCAAACAGAGCCTTGTCATAACGGCGGTGCATAAGACGCAACACCTCATCGCTACCACTCTGCAATGGCACGTGGAAGTGAGGCATGAACGCACGACTCTGAGCACAGTAGTCGATAAGCTCATCCGACAGCAAGTCGGGCTCCATACTACTGATGCGATAGCGTTCGATGCCCTCAACACGGTCGAGAGCCTTAACAAGGTCAACAAAACTCTCGCCTGTTGTCTTTCCAAAGTCACCGATATTCACACCTGTCAGCACAATTTCCTTGCCACCCTCAGCAGCTGCCTGTTCAGCCTGTGCTACAAGCGAACTAATAGTAGGGTTGCGCGAATTGCCTCGGGCGTATGGTATGGTACAATAAGTACAATAGTAGTCGCAACCATCCTGCACCTTCAAGAAATAACGTGTACGGTTGCCACGAGAGCATGACGGTGCAAACGACTTGATGTTCTTGGTCTTAACCGAGTAATAACGGTGCAGCGAGTCCTGTCCTGTCTGCTGCATATGTTCGGCATCCGACTCCTTAGCAGTCCAAGCATCGCTCAAAAACTGTATAAGGTCGGCTTTCTCATTGGAGCCAAGCACAAGGTCAACACCGTCAATCTTGCTCACCCTCTCCGACTCCAATTGGGCATAACATCCTGTTACGGCCACAAAAGCTCCAGGATTGTTGCGCACCATACGATTTATGGCCTGTCGGCACTTGTGGTCGGCAACTTCTGTCACCGAGCATGTATTGATGAGACATAGGTCGGCCTTCTCGCCTTCCTTTGCAGCAACCACACCCAATTCATGCAACATCTGACCGAATGTAGACGTTTCGGAGAAGTTGAGTTTGCAGCCCAGCGTATAGTAAGCTGCCTTCTTATTCTGAAAAACTGAAGTATTTATCATTTCACATTATATATAATATATAAAAGCCAACTGTGGTTTAACAGGTGCAAAGGTAGTAAAAAGATTTTATGAATGATGTTTTGTACGCACACAAAACAACAAAAATGACGTCAAAAGTGGTATAAGAGAGGCTTGTTAAAAAGATTAACATTTGTTTACAATCTGTATCTTATTGATTTTCAGTAATTTCCAAATGGGTTACAAAATTCTCAAAAAAAAAAACTAAAAAGTTGAACGTTGTATCAAAAAAATATATACCTTTGCAATGTTTTAATAAACAAATGATTGTTTTACAGATTTAAAAAAGCAAAGAAAATGAAGAAATTGGTTTTAATGTTCGTAGCTATCGCAGCTATCTCTTTCGCATCATGTGGTAACAAGACTGCAGCTCCTGCTGCTAACGCTGACAGCGATACCGTTCAGGTAGCTGACACAACTGTTGACACAACTGCTGTTGCTGCTGATACAACTGTAGCTGAGTAATAGTTAGCTCGAACAAAAAATGAGAGATTAACCGCTGACCCTTAGGGTCGGCGGTTTTTTTTATACCCTTACCGCTCCAACTATAGAATCAATATGAATACAAAGACACTTCTGACAACAGTTGCCCTGACATTCGCCTCTTTATCAAGAGCCGAAACATTCACATGTATTCCAAATAATGCAAATACCAACGCTGCAATTACAGCCTCAACAGAACATTTGCAAGCAGGAAAGACCATAAGCATAGCCGAAATCAAGAAAAACGGACTTGAACATTACTTCTGCAAGAAGACCATAGACAGCCAACTCTTTGCACGCATATACGGAAAGTCGTACAAAACCAACTGCACCTTGCCACGCACCGAGTTGCGCTATCTGCAGCTGTTGCACTACACAGCAGACGGACGGATAATGACTGGCGAGATGATTTGTCATAAGGACATAGCCAACGATCTGATTGAGATATTCCGCAAATTGTATGATGCCCACTACCCCATTGAGCGCATGCAACTGATTGACGACTACGATGCCGACGACGTGACATCGATGAATCATAACAACACGTCATGCTTCAACTACCGAGCTGTAGCAGGTTCTAAAAAACTGTCAAAGCATAGTATGGGCAAAGCCGTTGACATCAACCCGCTTTACAACCCCTACGTAAAACATCGCCCCAACGGAAAGACAATTGTCACCCCCGAGAAAGGCCGCCAATATGCCAACCGAAGCAAACAATTCAAATACAAGATTGATCGCAACGACCTTGCCTACCGCCTGTTTACACAGCACGGATTTACGTGGGGAGGCAGCTGGCGTTCGCTAAAAGACTACCAACATTTTGAGAAATAACAGCTGTCAACCTTTTGTCATCTTAAACGTCTTTGCTCCGCTCTTCAGTATGTATACGCCTGCAAATTTACCGTTGCGCAGAAACGAGGCGTAAGACATACGTCCAAGCAACACTCCGCTAAGCGAATATACAGACACAATGGTAGATGGTGTTATGCCATTTCGTTCATCATAAACCGATTCTACCCCAACGTTGCTACTTGACAATTTCACGTTACGCCAACCGCTCCACTTTTGTGCAACTCCTCTCTTGACAGCTTGCACACGCCATTGGTACGAAACATCAGCCTGCAACGATGTGAACTCATATACGGTATCTTTCACACCATTCACCGACACGACATCACCTGTGGCACGAGTGGCAGCAAAGTCACTCTCAGAGAAGGCACCATCGTATATACTGATAGAGTATATATAACATCTCTTTTCTGGTTGCACCCTCACACTAAAGGACTCACATTTAGGATTATCAAGAACGACCAACTGTCGTGTACCATTAGGAACAATATGTTTCCTATCAAAAACATCTCCCTCAATATCAGCAAGCGACAAATTAATCTTTGGTGTGTCTGTTTTATATGTTTTAGAAACAATACTTACTGTTACATTTAACGAATTGTTTTTACTTATCAGTGGTGATTGAATATAACCATTACCACCAGTTGACGTACCAAGCTTCATTCTGCCAGCCCCCTTATAAACTTTAAATCCTTTCCATCCCTTATTAGCCATTAATTCATCAAGCTTATCACCCAAGTCCTTGGTGCCATCACCTTTATTTTCACTACCCCATCCTGTAAAGTCTTCAGCCAACAGCAAATTCTCCTTAGGCGACACATTGCCAAGTTCTTCGAGCTGAAGATTATAGCAGTCTGCATATTCCACTTCTTTCCATGAAGCACGAAACGAAGTGGCACTTGTCTGCACTGAATTCAATTCTGTAGGCACAGAAGGAGCACCGCCCATAAACAAGAACGAAATCAACCCGTCCGAACTCTCAGAGATATTAGTCACTGGCTTGCCAAGCGATGTGGTTCCAACACTATTGCCATTGAATAGTATTGTAGCAGGCTGAGAACTATCAGTTAGCGATGTATTGCCCGACGTACCAGGGTAAGTATCGCCCTCAAGCGTATTCTTACTACGGTCGTTGTCAGCAGCCACAACACTAAAACGCGGATGCGACGAATCAGTATTCACGGCATTGTCTTCCCATATCAAGCTGTAATAGTCAACATGAATGACAAGCAATCCATGAGATGGCAATTCAGTGTCAAATCCTGTCTTTTGACGATTTTCTAATATAAAATACTCTCTTGGTTTATAATCATTATATATCACATACGACTTTGGCGAATCGCTCAATGCCGGCAAGTCATACACATCAGTAGGCTTGCTCAGCACATCTGGCTGCATCCATCCGCTCACCCAACGTTGGTATGTGTTATAACCCACCGGACGATAGCCATTGCCAGCATACGAGCCATAATCCATCACATCCCAAGTTTCCATGCCAAAACAGTCGCCACCCGACGTATCATAAATGTCAGGCAGACCCAAGCAATGGCTGAACTCATGACAAGCCGTACCAATACCAGCCATGTCTGTTCTGCCATAGTCGTTAAGCTCGGCTGTACATCCATAAGTATTTATCCTGACCCCATTGAGAGTAAGCGAATAACCAGCAGCATGCAAGTTCCACTCATGTGGCCAAATAGTATTAGGTATCAATTCGGGCTTTGTAGCCTCACTATGACCTGCATATATCACAAAAACCTGATCCACCTCGCCGTCGCCGTCCCAATCATAGTCGGCAAAGTTCACCTTATCGGCAGCAAGTTTACAAGCCTCATAAATCATTCCGCCAGGATCCTTATCATTACCCTTTTCATCATTGGCACCATAGTCAGCCATATTCTTCGATACGGTCACCGGTCCGACAACGTCAAACGACAAGTCGAACTGTCCATAGCTCTGACTATAAAAATAGTCATGCACCGAACCAGAGTTGCCAAGCCTGTTATAGCCTACCTTATTAAAGAAGTCGTTCCATTCGGCATTGTCATGCGCCGACTGCATCTTCACATCTTGAAAATCAGCAAGAATGACAAGACCCTTTCGCTTGCCCGTAACGCCAATTCCTTCACCACCAGTAGCTCCAGCCATACGTGTAAGCGGATTGCCAGAAGCTGCCATTGCAGCCTTACGTCCTGCAAGTCGCTGGAAACGAGCCTCATTACGCTTTGCCGCACGTTTGGAAGCAAAGCTGGCAATGCGCTCTACTTCCTTCTTATGTCCTATGATAAAAGTATTTTCAGCCTGAGTACGTCGTTTTGCGTCATGAGCCATCTGTGCCGAAGCACGCAGCACACCGTCGTCAGCCATATACGCATAGCAATAAGCCTTGTCAGCGTCCATGACTATCGGCATTCCATCTTCGGTACACATATAATGGAAGTTCTCGTCGCCACGCATCATGACAGTAATCATGGTGCCATCCGGCTGGCGTACTTGTGGCTTACTGCGCTTTGCTGGTACAGCCGTAATAGCCAATGTACAAAACAAGGAAACTAAAAGAGTGATGTATCTATAATACTTCATGGGACTATATATAAGTTTTAAGATATATATCCACAAAAGTATAAAAAAATTAATAAACCAACAAATTTATAACTTTTTCAAACGCCGATAAATATATTTTGATTTTAAATACGTAAATTTGCGCCATCGAAATGACTGATTAAACAAAACGGAAATGAATATACTTGAATTATCACAGACACGCTTCTCGGCTCGCAAATATACCGACGAGCCCGTAAGCAGCGACGACCTCAACTATATATTGGAGTGCGTACGAATGGCACCATCGGCAGTAAACAGACAGCCCTGGAAGTTTGTCGTTGTGCGCAGTAAGGAGGCAAGAGAGAATCTTTGGCGTGCATACGACCGCGACTGGTTCCGCACCGCCCCACTCTACATCGTATGCATGAAGAACAATGACGAGTGCTGGACACGACGCTATGACGACAAGCCACATGGCGACATCGACGTAGCCATAGCCGTAGAGCACCTGTGTCTCGCTGCTGCAGAGCGCGGACTGGGCACTTGCTGGGTGTGCAACTACGACACCAACGTAATGAGCGAACTGTTCCCGTCGGACAATTATGAGACAGTTGCCATCATACCAATCGGACATATAGCCGAGGATTGCCCACGTGCTGAAAAGAAACGTAAGGCAATGGATGAGATTGTAGAAGAAATCTAACCCACAAAACAGAAATACAGATGAAAAGATTATTCATAACAGCAACGTTCATGCTGATGACCGTGATGACAATCACGGCACAGACCGCATTGAAGAAAGTATATAATGAGAACATCGACCCGATGGAGCAGATTGACAAGGCTCTTGTCAAGGCTAAGGCCGAAGGCAAATATGTAGTTTGCCAAGTAGGCGGCAACTGGTGTCCATGGTGTCTGCGCTTTGCCGACTTTGCAGAGAAAGACCAGGCTGTCAACAAGGTGATTAACGATAACTTCGTTTACCTGCACGTCAACTACAATCCGCGTAAGGCTGGTGGCGAAGAGGCTGCAAAGAGAGACGCCCGTCTGATGCAGCGTCTTGACAATCCGGCACGCTTCGGATTCCCCGTATTCGTTGTACTTGATGCCAATGGCAAGGTGCTGCACACACAAGACTCAAGTTTTCTTGAAGAAGGAAAGAGCTACAGCGAAAAGAAGGTGCTGCGATTCTTCAACAACTGGACCCCAGCTGCTGTAGAGAACAAGAAATAGACAGTAAAGAACAACTAATAAAAGGATAATAACAACAAAACACTAAAGACGTATGAAAAGAAATCTTATGTACGTTGCAGTAATGGCTGCAGCAATAATGGTTTCTTGCAATGGCAAGAAGACCGCACATAACGAAGCAAACAGCGATTCAACAAGTGTAGCTGACACAACCGTAGCCAGCGAGAATGTTGACCTGACTACTGTTGCCGGCACTTACGAAGGCACACTGCCCGCTGCCGACTGCCCGGGCATTAAGACCGTACTAACTATCAATGCCGACAGCACATACGAGCTGAAACAGGACTACATCGACCGTAAGGACGGACACGACGAGGCAAGTGGCGTGCTGCAGGTGCTCGACGGAAACGTCCTAATGCTTGTACGTCCGTCAAGCGGCGAACATACATTCTATAAGGTCAAGGACAGCAAGAGTGTCGTTATGACCGACTCGCTTGGCAATGAGGCAGAAGGCGAAATGGCAAAGCTGTACGTGCTGACCAAAAAGTAAGAGAAACCTTTCTGAAGATATAAACATAATAACGGGAACAGCGGACAATCAAATGTCTGCTGTTCCCGTTTTTCGTATCCAATCATTTATTTGTTCTTCTTAGCCTTGGCATCAAATGTGTATGTAAACCTAAGGTTTGCATAGTGGTGAATATAGTTTATCGAAGATTCACTGCGCTGATATGCCGAGTAGTCGCTTTCGTACCAGATGTCCTTGTTGAAGATGTCATCAACAAATAGCGACAGCCTGCATTTGTTCTTGCAGAAACCATAGCTGATGCTTGCTTGCGACATAAGTTTGTGTCCGTTCATTGCTGAAGTGGCATAGCCCGAACGATAATCGTCAGACAATCGTATATACAGTTCGAACGGCGAGAGATGGAGCGTAGCTTCTATTCCAGCGCTGTTATATAGCGGACTGGTGTTGTACGAAGTGTCTTCGTAACGATAGCGGTTCCACTGCAAACGGTTGAACAGCGTCAGCTGCACCTTCTCTGCTTCATACGAAAACTCTATGTTCTCGTCAATGCCAAGGCGCTTCTGCAGGTTGAGGTCGGGAATGGCGTTGGGATCGACGTTGTCAACAATCGTAAGGAATCCGTACGACTTCGACGTGAGCAACGCAAACTTGTTCATCAGTCGGAAGTAAACGCCCATGCCCTGGTCGTAGTTGAATCCGAACTTCCACATATCGCCACCCTTCACGTTCATAGGCTTCGACTCATACACACCCGTAGAGGAGTTGTAGCGATAGAGTGTGGCAATGGGATTGATGTCCTTGATGTACGATGCACTCAGTCCCATCACTATCTGCTTGCGCAGCCACATGCGGTGATAGTTGTACGTAGTGGTGTGTCTGTGCGAATTGCGCAGCAATGGGTTACCTGTAGATATTGCGAGCGGATCGATGGTGTTGCGGTAGCCGAGAGTGCTGATGAGGTCGGGCACAGTGGTGGTGTAGGCAAACGAGAGATCCATATTGCGCATACGGCTCATCTTCCACTTCAAGAATATCGACGGCTCGTAGGTCTGGCTCGTACGCACGGCTGTAGTGTCGAGCGGTCCGTAGCGGTAGTCGGTATTCTCACGATAGACGTTCCAGCTGAACTTAGGCATAATCATCAGAGCCTTCACCGGTGTGATGGTCGACTTCAACGTCAGTTGGTTAGTCCACTTGTGCATAAGATAGCTCATAGCGTTTGTAGGGTCGAGCGTTGTAGGTGTGCCGCCTACTACGTTCTGCTCGTTGTTGTCGGTGAAGAAATCGCGTGTGGTGCGTGTGCGTGAATAGGTCACGTTGTCGAGAATGTTGACATACACCTTCTTGCCAAACCAATAGTCGAACGAAGCACCAAGACGTGTGCTAAGATTATGGTTGCTGCGGTCGTAATACTGCCATACTGTCTCGCTTCGCTTTTCGCGCAGATACTCCAGATTGCGGTTGATGTGTGTGTCCTCATTGGCTCCATTGATGTTGGTGTAGCCTTGCAGAGAGAACGAGCCTTTCTTGCCGAGGAAGTGCTTCCACGTATAATCGATGTTGATGCCACGTGTCTGCTGTTCGGAAGACTGATAGTTGCGATTGCGTGTGATGAGTCGTTCGTAGAGTGCGTCGCCGAGCTTGGCGGCAAGAGCAGCACTGAGCGAATGATATTCAAACTGGTTTGGCTCATAGCCATACGAGGCTCCCTTGTACTCATCGGTGTTTCGGATTTTCTCGTATGTAGCCTTCACGTTCACACTGATAGTGTTCAGCGAGTCGGTGTAGGCAAAAAGACGTGTCTGCATCTGTGGGGTTATTTTATGTTTGTAGCGATAGCTTTCTGACACGGCAAACGTGCGTTCCTGGTTGGGGAAGAAGGTCTCTGTAGACTTTCCTATTGTGTTCCAACCGTCGCTGTGTCCCATATTTGCACTGATGTCAAAACTGTTGTTGTCGAATTTGTCAGCACCCTTGGTCTGCCAGTTGTGCTGATAGTTGTACGATCCGTATTGGCTCTTGCCGTCGCCGTCGATATTAGCGTTCATTGAAGAATTCATGGTTCTGTCAATATAGCGGTTGGCATTGTTTGCCTGTGCATAAACCATCTGCGGGTCGTGGTCGCTCAGCTTGCTGGCGGTGACATTAAACATGTAGCGCTTCTTTGTCTGATATTGCGCCTCAACATTGCCATACCACTTGTCAAGAAAACCTGGCTTCACCTGAATGTCGAGCACATGGTCTTCATCGCCTTCATCCTTGCCTGTATGTCGAGCCAGTTCCGACTTGCGGTCGTACAGCTTCAGCTTGCCTGCCACCTCGGCTGGCAACTGACCTATAATCTGGTCGCCACCAAACAAATTCTTGCCATTCATCATCAAGCGTATGGGTTTGTTGTTCCAGTAGAGTTTGCCGTCACGGTTCTCCACTCCTGGCAATTTTTTGATGAGTTCGTCGAGACGTGCCCCCTCCTTCAGCTTGAATGCTTCGGGATTGAACACAATGGTGTCGCCCGACATCGTGATGCGAGGCATCTTTGCCGTCACCTCCACATCCTTCAGCATAAGGGCAGTAGGCTGAAGCTTTATGATGCCAAGGTCGGTAGTGTCATTCACTTCTTTACCGTAAGCATAGTCCACCTTGCGCGAATTCTTATATCCAATCATGCTGAATGTGAACAAGATGCGACCTTCCCAACTTGCATTGAGAAAGAAGCAACCAGTGCTGTCGGTCTCAGCCATATTCTGCATCGACCATCCTGGCTGTGGGTTAATCTCGCTTCGTATTGTCGCTCCAATAAGTATCTCGCCCGTCTCGGCGTTAACAATCTTACCCTTGAACGTGTCGGCATGACAAACAGCCGACTGCACAAGGCAGAGCAATAACACAACAAAAAGTTTCTTCAATACGTTTTCCATACGCTGATTATTTTTTAATTAGGAGTCAATTATGATGTTTTGATTATATAACGTATTGAAGCATTATTTCTGAACAGCATTAACCTATTTTAACGATAACCGACTAATTTTTCTATCAGTTGCAATATCTCACTGTTGACATTATTGTCATTAGCGCCATGCTTGCAATATCTTACAATGCCATTCTTGTCTACAACAATGGTCAAAGGATAGCCCTCATTGCCCACTCTTTTGGTGAAATACGTGTCATTGGCAATGTGCGTCCAATTAAAGCCTTCCTTCTCCGTGATTTGCTTCACCTTGTCGACATTCTCAAAATTGGCTGAAACGAACTGCACATCAGGATACTTGTCTTTCCACGTTGAGAGCATTGGCATCTCCCTTCGACACGGTCCGCAACCGGAATACCACACATTTATAACCGTAACATGACCTTTCATTTCTTCCTTAGTCCATGTCTTGCCGTCAATATCTTTCTCAGAGAAGTCATCCGGCAGAGCCTTGCCAACAACAAACTTCTCTACATCAGTTGAACTGATAAGCTTTTTCATCTTGGCAAAGTTCTGCGCTCTTTCCTCAAGTTGCTCACCATTAAGCACCTTTTCAAAAGGAATCTCATACTTCTTTATCGACTCCGGCACCTTGAAGTCGTCGCCCACCAAGAGATTTACAACACGATTTCCGTCCTTATCAGCAAGAGACATTATCGAACTGCTTATCTTAAAAGCCTCACCCATCGGCAATTCCTTAGAGAAATAATGGCCTCCAATTCGATACATTGGCACTACCTTGTCCTGTGCCATCATCTGAGATGCGACACACAACAACAAACCCAACAGTAATAAAATCTTTTTCATACGTTGATTGTGTTTTATATCCTACCATTCATTATAGCAAGCTTCACTTTGTCTTGACAATACAAATATCATGCGTTTTGCCCACTTCCCCATAGTCCATAGCAGCCTTAGAGCCACGCTTCAGCACAACGACATTTGAGATTTTTGACGGAGCAATGTCTTTCACTTCCTGAAACGTTGCAGGTTTTCCATCTACAACATACTGGACATTATCCTTGCTTGCCTTGGTGAAGATTTTCAGCACACCATTCTTCCCTTTCTCTCCGTAGGCGTTGGCTACGTCCGACCCTGACTTGTACACATTAATAGAATTAATGTCGCCTGGCTTAATATAGTTGAGAGACCCAGTATATTCCTTACCATCCAAAACAATCAATGGCTTGGAATTAAGCATGTCCATGTCAAAGTTTGTCACTTCCACCTCTCTCTTAACTGCCTTTTCCGACTTATTTATATTGTTTCCATTTGCCAAAGTATCCTTTGTGATGTAAAGCAATTTGGTAGAAACCTTATACGGTCGGTTTCTCAGACTATCAGGCAATATTTCATCAGTATGTATACTGTAAACATCCCCTTTGTCATTTTTAATTACATTAAACGACAGGATCTTCTTTCCCGTGAGTTGCGAGCCGTCGAAATTCTCTATCTTCTTGCCGTTAATGATAAATACGTTCTCCTGTGCATACGAAACTACAGTAGCAAAGAGCACGATAAATGTAAGAACAAAAAACTTTTTCATAAGTATAATATTTTAAGTTGTTTATTATTTCTATCGAGAGCTATAGGTTTTAATTGAGAGCTATAAGCTGACTGCTCAACTCATCGTCAGAACATGAGACAATGAAGGAGGCAGACGTTCCATCATCATAACATTTGGTCACAATGTTTGCCTCGCCCACTTTTCTTATCTCATAGCTTTCCACCTGTTCGTTTGGTAATGTGACTGTAGCGATGATATTATCAACACTATTGACTACACTTGGTTCGACTGTAGGCAATCGCTTTTTGGTCAATCGCTTGGATTGAGTCTTCCTTTTAGCGCTATTATCAACCTTTTCCTCTGTAGATTTTTCTATTGCGTAAGTATCTTGTGTCTTGACGATGCCCACATCATATTTTATCCCGTCTGCCTTTTTCGGCTTTTCTACAGCAACCATTATGTCTACAGCAGAAGTATTGTCTGTAAAAGCAGTCCATGGTCGGATAGCAACAAATGCCACTACTACTGCTGCACATGCCGCAACAGACATCCAACGCCATACATGTGATGTATTTTTTGGCATTATCTGCGCTGCAGAAGGTTCAACAGCTATTTCAGATGTGAGCATTGCATCAAGCTCCGCATTGCTGAAGTTGTAATCATCAGTCTTGAAGCTACGAAACATCTCCTTATATACTTGCCATTCAGCAGGAATATCATCAGCTGTATCGAAGTATTCTGCGAGCTGCTGTTCCTCGAGTTCAGTAGTCAGACCATCAACAAACTTGCCCAACAGTCGTTCAATATATTCTCTTGAGTATTTCATTGTTTTGCCTTTTTAAGATTCTTAATAAGTTCTGTTCGTGCCTTGCTTATCATTCCACGCACCGAGCTTTCCGTAGTGCCAAGTATACGTGCAATATCTGCATACGGCATATTCTCGACGTTGCGCATCCGTATAATGGCACGATGCCTGTCGCTAAGTGCGCTGATACTCTGTTTAAGCATACGGTCACTCTCTTTAATTTCCAGTTGGTTGTGCGGATTATCAGCATTAGCCACATATCCAACCTTATCTATCTGCACTTTACATCTTGCGCCACGAAGCATGTTAAGCGATACATTCCTACACACAACCGAAGCCATATGCTGCATCTTTGTAGCATCCGCTATACGCTCACGTACAGTCCACAGTTTCAAGAGAGTTTCCTGAACAGCATCCTCAGCGTCAGAGCCATTACCAAGATAGTGCATCGCCTGCTTGAGCAAATCATTGCGCAGCCTCTCTGCACCATTCACAAACTCTTGTATTTCCACGTCATTTCTTTCTATTTGTTTTTACATTAATAATAACACAAGAGTTATTATTTCGCTACGCAAAACTAATAAAATTTGAAGAT
>OQWE01000054.1_pt1 | contig 32687 bp, 24 predicted proteins | sample 1691591 | NCBI WGS metagenome assembly OQWE01 (sample SAMN03418265, study PRJEB22391) | human gut metagenome | biome: human-gut; feature: organic feature; material: feces | host: Homo sapiens | place: Tanzania | collected 2013-01
CCAATACGTCATTTACCTTTTGCAGATAGCCAAGTGCAATGTCGCAAACATCGGTGTAGTCGTTGTAAATATCCACGCCTTCCACGGCAGAGCCGACAAGCTCTGCATTACCCAATTTGCCAATGCTTTCGTGGCGTTTGGTCAGACCACCATGCAAATCAACCTCGTTCATTTCGATAGTCATGGCACGATCGAGCACCTTGCGAGAGAACGAGAAGGTTGTCTCGTCCATATTCACCGTTCCTACGACTATGAGGTTTTGAGGGATGCTGATTCCATCATTGATAAATTGTTTGTTTAAAGCAAAAGCCTTTTCTGGTGGGCAGTCAGCAAGAAGTTCACTTACAAGATTTTTGTACCAAAGTTTTGGCACAAGCTCTTCTGTTTCTTTGTTGCGTTCAGACTCGTATTCTGGATAAATAATAGGGTCTGTTGTCACTGTTCCATCTTCATGACTCTTGCGAGACTCTATCACACTCAAATATTCTGCAAAGTATTGCTCTACAGGTGCAAGGTTCATCTCGTCCAAGCACAAGAAGTATGGCGTTTCAGTATCTTCCCATGCTTTGGCGATAAATTTCAAGAATTCTCCAGCCACAAACTCAGCCTTTCCGCTGACACGGCTCACATAACCAATCAAGTCGCTTGAGTCATGCCAATTTGGTTTCACCTGCACCATTTGGAAGTTCTTTGGCTTTTGTGCCTTGTATTCATCTGTGCCTTCTTCCCAACATGCTCTTGCCAACTCTCGCACTATTCGGCTTTTGCCTGTGCCGGATATTCCGGCAAGCAGGAGGAATGGCTTGGATTTAATCGCTGCTATATAAGAACGATAAATATTTACTATATTTTCTAAAGTTTCTGCATGTTTAATATTCTCAGTCTCTTCATTTATAGAATTCAAATAAGGTCTTGAGTCAAACATATTCACAAAATTCTCGAAAATATCTTTTTCCGGATGGTTTTGTGAACCGATATAAATAAATGAAGCCTGATTTATATCAGCTTTATAGTTCGCGCGAGAACATTTCAGAAATTTTCTTCCTTTAAGTTGATCATTCGCATAATCATAAATACTTCTTAAATCTCTTCGAGAGCCTTCTTTGTCAAGATTTGTTTCAATTGAAATAATATACTCCTTAGGGTTGAAGTTATTCAGTCCTCTTGCCATTTCATCTTCTTTTGTAAATATAGAAAACAAATAGTAACGAAACTGATGTCTCTTTGCGAAATAAAATGGCTTTTTATATTCGTCTAAAAAGACTCTTAGCTGTGGTTTAGGACGATCAGTACCTGTTATACTAATATTAGTGTATGATATTAGTATAATCTCTTCATCATTTATTTTGTAAAGTTCACTCCAATCTTTTCTGAAATCGATTTTTTCATCAAACTCAGAATAGTCAATTTTTACCCAATTGGAGAAATTTTCTTTAATATATTCCTTTATGCGAGATATAGAGTCCATTTATATGTTATAATTAGTTATAATCAAATGCATACTTTCTGCTTTAAAGCGATTTCTAATATTTACCGCATACTTCTTAGAGTATTCTGCTTTAATATATGGTCCATACAATTTTTTTGTGAGTTCGGTCTTTCCTATTATCATCAAAGACTTCGCTGACAAATTTCGGAAATCTTCTGCCAATTTTATTTGGTTCTGTTCCAAAAAGTCGTTTTCGCCAACATTACCATAATCTGTAAACACACAATCATATGGAGGATCCAAAAAAACGAAGTCTTTGGTTGAACATCTCTCAAACACTTTAGAGTAATCCATTTGTGTTATTTCTGTTCTTCTTAATAATGCCCTATGCTCTTCCGATACAATTTCGGTATTAAAATTTTTATATCGACCAAAAGGAACATTAAACTCACCTTTAGAATTGAATCTTAACATTCCCGAATATGATGTTTTATTTATAAAGTAATACAATGTTGCATCTAAATATTTTTTTTCAATCTTACCATTATACATATCTCTGAGTAAGTAATACAAAGCTTCATTCTTATTTTCAACAAATCCTTGAATATCCTTAGATTTTTTCAATATTTCATATTCTATTTGATTGGATTGATAAATACTTTCCAAACCGACCAATTCTTTCTTTAACTGTTCATAGTTATTCTGAACCGCCAAATAGAAATCTATGAGCTTGGGGTTTATGTCATTGATCAATGACAACTGTGGTTCTAAATAAAAATATAGGGCAGCACCACCAGCAAATGGTTCGACATATCTATCGTAATCATGAGGAATAAACTGCAAGAAATTCTTTATTTCTTTACTTTTTCCTCCACGATATTTGATAATTGGTTTCATACGTTGTCTTCCTTAAATTCTTCGAACCGCACTAAGTCGGTCAGTTCCACGTCTAATATTTTAGCAATCTGCATCAGATTGCCTAAGTCTGGTTGACTTGAATTGGTACACCATTTTGATATGGTTGTTTGGTCTTTACCTAATTGTTCAGCCAACCATTTGTTCGTCCGCTGCTTTTCTGCAAGAACTACTTTTAGCCTATTTAAATTTTTACTTGCCATACAGTAATCGTTTTCTTCTGCAAAAGTACTATTTAAATCCTTTTTATAAAGAATATTTCTTTGAAAATTATAGTTTATTCGCAATATAATGAAATATTTTCTATTGTTTGAAAAGTATATTTACCTTTTTATGATAGCAAATGAGTGTGGCGCTTTGTGGGGAAACTCGTGATATCAACGTGTCTCCTATCTATTTGTCTATATGGTTTTACTTCGAACAATATTTTTAAGTGCATCCAAAACTTCAAGTATGGGAGCATCATCTTTTGATGTTTCTGGAATAAACGGATTATCATCAGGCTCTATTGCCATACGGACATTATCTACCTTTGATATTTTATGAGCATCCCAAAACTCAACACCTGTAAAATCAAAGGCATCATCAATCGCTGTAGGAATATCTATAGCATTGTCATTGGTAATATGGCAAGCCATTAATTTGCAACCACCATATTTGTGATATTGTTCCTCAAAACGATTTAAATTTATAGTGGAAGAAGGGGTCATGGTATGCTTTCTACAGAATGTTGCAACAAAGCGTTCTTTGCTTGCATTTCTTGAGGAAATGTCTGGAGCTATGCAAACTCGGTACCATGAAGGATGAGCAGCATCGATACCTCTTACTATGTATATTTTAACTTTAGTAACTGATTTCCATTCTCCAACAAGAGCTCTACCCCTATCTATATTTCTGAATGCCAATCCCAAAATTGTTGGGCCACATCTATATCCATCTTGTATAAAAGCGCATCCTGTCCACTCAGCATCTTTCCATAAATTCATATTTGAATTAATTTTATATGAAGTCATAGTAGATTGTACTTTATTTCCAAAGACCTTATCCTCTGAATTTGCATCAATTCTTTTCAACGAATACACTTTATCTGAATCTTTTATCCAATCTTCTAATCTATATTTATAAGTTTTGCCAAGAATGTTGTTAAATGCGTCTATGGAACGCAAAAGGACAGATACCCTATCCATAAGTTTTTCTCCATGTTGCCTTGTCTCAATCATCTTTTCTATCGAAGTACGAGTAACTGCATTCCGACAAAGTAATGACAATATAAATTTCAAAAAACACTCCCAAAATTGTTTGTCATTAAAATCTTTGCGATTTAAGCATAATTCATATTTGTTATTTTCTTCTATATAAACGACATCAGTACTTTTATCAGTAAAAGCAATCTTTACAGATATTTGTTCGTCAATCACGACAAAATCTTGTATTTCAAAAGTTGCCATAAATGACTCTATAGACGCTAAGAATATTTCTGCTACATGTTGAGTTTGAGGGTCATTTTCATAAGTAACTGTTATTGTAAAGTTATGAATTGTAGTTTTTGCATAGGCTACACCTTCAGTAGAAATATTCAATTTGTCGTAAAACTCTTCGAAAACAGGTTGTTTACGAAGCTCAGCAGATTCATAAACCTGTTTAATTATAGGCAAACACTCACTGTCAACATCTTCTGTATATCCAAGTGCATATTTAAGGAATTCAGAAGAAGTATACATACCCAAACGATCAAATATGTCGGGTAATTTTGCTGTCGAACTTTCATTGAAATTGCTTACTGCTAAACGACAAGCCCATGCAGCATCATCTATATGACAATGTTCCACGAACGATGACTCTTCATTATATTGATTATTTTGTGAAATAACCATAAGCAACTCAAACCAATTGAAATACATTACTATGCGTCCTATTTTTAATTCAATAGAACACAATTCTTGAAGTGCAGTTACTAACAAATGATCAACTCGCCCAGAATGGAAGAAGTCCTGCAAAAGCAATGATGCTGATTTTACGAGAAACGCTTCTGCACTATAGTATAATCCTAAAGAGTTCAACGCTATCCCCATATAACCAGATGAACGGATTAGTTCTGTCATGCAAGATTCTTGCTCAAATGCATAGACACAAAAACCTAATTGTTTGACAGCAGCCAACCATCGTTTGCCATTCATGTGGTCTTCTGCTCTTTCAAGTCTTACTCTTGCAGCTTCAGCTTTAGAACGTCTTTCTGCTATTATGTCCGCAATTTCATCAATTAATATCTCAAGGTCTTTATTCTCGCCTACAAAAGAAGAGAGCATTTTTATGATTTTGTAATGCGCTTCGATGCTAATCTCTAAATGAGAAGCAGACTCAATCAATAAAGGTTTTATTTCCTTTATAGCATTGTTTAATTCTTCTTTATCATCAACATGTTCGATGATATATTGTTCATGAATGTATATTTGGAGATAAAGTAAACTTGAATTGTGGTTCGAATCCTTTTTAAGTTTTTTCTCTAAATCGTAAATATAATTTATTTCTGACTTGATAAAATCCTTACATATCATGCCTGCTTTTGCAGAATTGACTAAATTGTTTAATATGTTTGTAAACTTCTCTATTCGAGTCACATTACATTGTTCTTCGAGAAAAGATTTTAGTGTGTTGTAATCACAGCGAACTGCTTCAATATCCTCATACCAGAAAAATGATGTCCATGCATGTTCATAAACAATATTATACATTTGTTGTTTTGAACCATGAGCGCTGCATTCTCTTATTGAACGTTTGAAACGACCTTCGACTTCAGTCTTAGGACGTTCAAGAGCTCTGCTGAGTATGCATGTTTCAAGTAATTCGTCTATATATTCAGTATTTAATCCTTCTATATGACGTAATATGGAATTTTCGATTTCATCAAGACGTTCTTTACGTAACTTATCTTTAGCTCCTATACTAATGGTTTTGCGCTTATACTCATCAGAGAATGCTAAAGTGTCTAAAGCTATTTGCAAGCAACCGTTATTGAAAACAGCATCAGATAGCCAATTTGCATCATAAATTTCAACTTTAATCCCAAATCTTTCCGAAAGTTTTTCTTCTGTTTCTGCTCGAGTACTCGACTTGACAAACTGGCTGGTAAAGAAAAGAGCCTTTGTATATCCTCTATTTGTATTAACAATTTTCTCTATATCAGAAGTGACTTTGGACTTCCACTCCTTTTTACAACTAATTGCAAAGGCCCAATATTCCTTACCCAACGCAGTTTCTTCCGTAGCAATCCATTTGTCAGAAATATCATCAGAAACTTCATATGTTTCAGCATCTACTTTGCCATCTCCACCTCCATCTGGTCCTGTTTGTGGCTTTATATTTGGAGTTATCAAGCGTTTTGCAACTGCAACTATAAAACTTTCGAAATCACTTTGCATCTTTTTTGTCGAAAGAATAGACATCTTATAATCGAACAATTCTGAGGTTAAAGGTATTTCGTAGTGTACAACTGTATCTGAGAAAAACTCTGGATGAACTTCTCTGTAATATGAATTAGGAGAGAAATTATCTCCTAAGTTAGTATGTTTATTAATGCTTTGCATATTACAATATTTTTAAGTTGACATATATAATCAGACTCCTTAATTTTACTAGAATACAAAATTCTATTTCTCAACAAAGATACTGCTAATTTCTCTATATAAAGAAAATATAAATAATATTTTTAGCTTATTTGCAACAAAATGAATTAAATTCTATTATTAAGCATGTATTTCTTGTTTTTTGCTTGATTAAAATGCGTTCATATTTGTACCAAGAAATGCTAATTTATTGACTATCAATATGGTTTATTTTCGAGGAGGTCAAGTAAGTTTGACAAACAAGCAATAAATAAAGAAAATCCGTGTAGCTCGTTGAGTTACACGGATTTTTTTTGTAGACTTTGTCTTATTTGGATAATAAAAGATATAGATCAGGTTGTATATTTTCTATTTATTCAAAAAATTATTCTTCATCTTCTCCTTCCTGATCTGAACGGAATTCAAAGACAAGTTCGGATGCAGGGATATTACACTCCTCAAACATGCCATGAAGAATATTAATCTTGGTGGCAGTACTGTTGTCAGTCCATACGTACATACCTGGTGCAAGTTCGCGTCTCCACTCTTCAGGAGTCGCTGAGAAGCTGCACTTTTCATTTGCACAAAGCCATTCTATAGTTGAACGTTTTTCTATAAGAATGTGTCCACATACCTGAATGAGCATTTCCTTCCATGTATTGACCGTGTATCTAACCCCATGGAGCATATACGCTTGAAGCTTCTTGCCTGTGAACTCATAATCCTCATCGTCAAGTGATGCAGATTCCGCCTCACGGCTCAACGGTTCAAATGATGTTGTAGGCATAGGCCAAAGCCGCATAAACACATTCTGCAGTTCTTTCTGACGTGCTTTCAATTCTGTTTCAGTCCATTGTTCACATGACTTCACAGAGTTGTTCAACCGGAACGCACTGTCTTTGAAACCTTTCTCCATATCTCTTTTCTCAATAAAGGTAAGGTTGCTGTATTGAGAATTATATCCAGTGAGCGTGAGATTTGCCATTGTGTGCAGATATTGCTCATGAATTCTTTCCCAATCTTCACCCAAGGTAGCTTTCCACTTGTCCGATAGGGTCTGTGGCATAATATGCTCAATCGTGATATTCTTCTCGGTCAGTTCCTTCACCACATCATGACGTTCGTTATTGTCTTGGTTCTCCATGCGCTCGAGTATAAACATACGAGCATTGACAGGCATCTTATATACTTGGCGTGTCTTGAAATCGCCCTTCACCTCCTCGTCTGATGGAAACACCGAAGAACGCCCCTTCTTTAGCAGAACGTATTTCAGTACGTCAATATATGAAGGTGAAGTCTCGTCACTCGACCTGTTGACGTGATTCAACACATCTCTGTGAAGTGTGGCAAAAACCTTATTCAAAGCATTCGATGGAAGATTGCAAATGATTCTGCGAGCCCAGTAGGCTTCTATGACATCAAGAACTTGGTAGATTTCTGTTTCTGCTAATCCTACTTTAGTTGCATAGTCGAAGAATGCCATAAAGAACGGATATGCGATGGTTGAATCCAATGTGCGCAACTGGTTCAGTTTCCTGTTCAGTTTGTCTGTTCCTACCTTGGCATTATCAACTTGACTGTATATCTTGGCGTAGTGATGCATATCCTCCAAGAGTGTTGCCCTGTCGATATTCGCTGTTTCAGCATACTCCTTGAAGATGAAGTATATCTTGTCGATACGTCCAATCTTACCCTGTTTCATAGTCAGGTAATCACGCACAAAAGAGGATGGATCGTACTTGGTAAACTCCTCAATAGGGTTCCAGAATCGAGTATAAAGGTCGTCCTGCTCGGCTGGTGCGAGTGACATCAAGAGATAGTTGCGTATCTTATCTGCTTCGCTCAGATCAAGACCTGTAGAGTTCAGACTTTCAAAAATCAACTGTGGGTCATCATCTTCGTCAAGACGTATGTTGATAACTTCAAGTTTCTTTATGGTCTCAAAGAGCTCGTCAAGGGTTAGACCAACACTAGTTATCTTGTTATAGAAGAAATCGTAGTTACGAGTTACATTCGACTCCTTGATATATTGGTCTTTAGGCTTATACAGCAAAGCGTCAAATGCTTGCATATCCTTCTTAATAGGCTTCAGCTTCACCTTGCGTTCATCTTCCTGATATTCATCCACGAGATAGCGCTTAAAGATTTTCTCGACAAGCTTGGCATCAGTAGACTCTATCTGTCCTTCCTTCTTGGCATTCACCATAGCTATCAGCAGCAACGAAACAGTAGTGATTCGCTGCTGACCATCAATGATGAACCTATCCTCTGTTCCCGACTGAATACTTGATACGATACTACCAAAAAAATGACTCTTACGGTCACTATTATGTAGTTTCATCAAATCTTGGAACAACTGCTCACAGTTTTCCTCCTTCCAGTCGTAGTTGCGCTGATACAGAGGTATGATGAATCGCTTGTCAGATCCATCAAAGAATTTTATCAGGGGTTGTGCGTCGCCTTTCATTATTGCATTTTTACAGATTAAATAATTCTATTAACTTGTCAAGAGTAGGCTTGAATCCCACCAACCATTCATCTTTGAAAGAATTATAGTTCTTCTCAATAAAGGATTTGATTGCATCAGTTGTTTTGCCTTGTGTATTGCATCGAAATTCTCTATGTGTATTCATATCATGAACAACTTTAACTTTTGGTTCATAAGATTGTGGAGCAAAAAGATCTTCTACCATAATCGTATCTTTTGGCGCGATGTTATTATTTTGCATATTTGTATCCAAATCGACAGAATAGTCTTCTTGATAGAATATAGGAATTACCTTTGGGTCTGCAATTTCATTTATTGCTTTCCATCCAGTAAGACCTGCTTTGTCGTAATCGAATAAGTAAACGATTCTATCATGTAAATCTGAAGTGTCTTTTAGTATTTGCTCATAAAAAGTAAATGCATTACCTGTTCCGCCAGAATAAACGATGGTAATATCTCTTAATTTACTATATTTTACATCTTCCTTCTCAAAGATAGAAATAGCTTTATTTAGATATAATCCGTCATAGGTTCCTTCTGTAACGAGGATATTTTTCGAACTTAATATGAATGTACCTTCAAAATAGTCAACCTCATTATCTGTTAATTCTGATAACTGCTTTAATGGCTCGAAATCTTCTATTTTACCTTCATTCATGTAAAAGACATTTTTTTCATTATATCCATTCCAACGTTTATTAAGAAACATCGGAGAATGAGTTGTCATGATTGTCTGCCCTTTAAACTCAGAGATGAGTTTGAGAAGATCTTTTTTCATTGCAATGTGGGTATGAGCATCAGGCTCATCCAAAAGTACAAGAGATTGTTCGTCACCAAGTACTTTTGTTATACACTCAATAAGAATGAGTTTCTTCTCTCCCTCACTTAAATCATTAAAACTATAACCATTAAGACTGATGTCAATTGAATCAATAAGTTTATCTGCCTCTAGATCAAGAGTTCCTCGTTTGTCAGGCATATGTAAGAAATACAAATAATAGAAGATTACTTGGTCAGGTGTCAATTCTGTATATTGATTGCACATAAGGTCTTCACCTTTCAAGTCACGAATTGAAATAAATGCTTCTGCATATTTTTCCTTTATTCGCATATACCAGTTAGAGGCTTCATGATTGATTGGCTTGACATTATTGTTAGGTGTAAACTTAACATTAATAGTATCAAAGTCATCAATATGTAACTTGTCTCTAAAAAAGCTTATCACATCTGTATTTTCGCTAAAAAGTAAAGACAAAAATGCAATTTTCCAACAATACTTGTTAATATATAGCAACCATGGTTTATATTCTCCTCCATGTATAGCTTTATTAAAGAAAGCTACATAATATTTTTTAAAACCAGAATTCCACAAACGATTGTCCTCGCCACTATAGCATGCAATTATAGAAGATGGAATATGCCTTCCGTCTATTGTTCCGTTTCCATATTTTGATGTTTCAGATATTTCTACTAATTCTTCAGACATTTCATATGAAAGAGAGTAAGTAAAGTTTTGCTCAACATCAATGTCTTTAGTATTTGCAAATGCGATGCTAATAGCTTCCAACAAATTACTTTTTCCAGAACCATTTAAACCTATTAGAGCAATATAACCATTACTGTTTTGAAATGAGTAAGTACCTTTAAGGTTTTTATACCCATTTCCATTTATTGTAAGAGAATTAAGTTTCATAGCTTATTCAAATAAAATAGAATTGATAAAATTATTTACTTCTGTTGTCTTTTTATACATCTTATTTTTCAAAGATTGAATCAGACTCCGAGTTTTCTTTGTATGTTCTACCATACTTAGTTGTTTTGCCATAGTGGGAATAGGAATCAAATAATTTGCAACAATGCCAGCATTGATATTTGGCTGAGCACCGCCATATGCTAGTTCCTTAAATTTATTAGTTTGTGTCTGTAGATAAAACCAAAGAAAGTCAGTATCAACCAAAGAATTGTCTATATTATAAAGAACAACACATGCTTGATTGGTAGTTGCTTCAATTCCCAATTTCGCAGTCTTGCCAATAGTAGCGCCATACATAGCCATGACAATACAATTTGCCGGGTATAATTTTGCACTACTATTATCTACCGCCTCTTGAGTTATTTTTTCCTCGGAATCTGTAATTATATCATCATTTAGTTCACCAGTTTTTATCCAAGGAATATTACCAAAATAATATTTGTCATTTCCTCTAGAAGGAGTTCCTCCGCTTCCTATTTTGCAGAAATCTTTAATTTGAAAACTTTTATAATATTTACTAAATTGCTCTTGTCTCTTTTTGTCATTAATAAAATCTACGCCCCATTTTGATATGGAAGATAGTTTGGTAAACAAAAGTTTCCCATCAATAACTCTTTCTCTTGACATAATATCAATACCCAAAGAGTTACCCCAGTATTCTAAACAAGCTTTTTTTTCTGTTATAATTTTCTCTTCAATTGTCTTGGTTGCCATCAATGCTGTGCGATATTTCTTTACAATATCTTCTTGCTTATCAACACTTGGCAGTGGTATCTGCTGATTAAGAAAAGCATCTATGTCAATTCGCTTTCTATTAGTAGTACCACTGCTGCATTTACGTGCAAATTCGATAAAATTGTCTGTTGTTGAAATGAGAACCAAGAACTGAGGGACAATCTTTTCTGCATCAACATCAAAGACTGGGAAGTCATTTGTTACAATAGCTCCTTCAAGTTCTTGTGGTACAATTCCGTATGCTCCGTTACGAGCATCTATTTTAGACATGATAAATTGTCCAGCATGTACTACATGCTGGCGCTTGGTTCCTATTTTAAATCCTTTGATGGTTGCTCCATAGTTGCGAGGAACAACACCACCATTATTGATTTTGATAGTTACTTGCTTATATTCTATATCGTCCTGAACTTCAATGACATCTTGACTCTTTACAAGAAACGATCCAATTCTTGCCATTGGATATTTCTTGGTAAAACCAAGATCTTCTTCATCAGCATACTGGACACTCCAGTTTGGAATATCCTTATAGTTTGCAAAATGCAGAAATTTATTTGTTATTTTTGTCATATTGTACTAATCTATATTATAGAATACTTCTGGTTCGCTGACCATACCATCAAACTCTTGTATACGAGTCATGTTGCCATCATAATTATATTGATATGATGTCTTAGCATGTCGTACGTGCCAAAGATTGTTTTCTTTGCGGTATTTAGTGAACTCATCTAAAAGGGGCTCAAGGTCATTTTCAATCTTGACACCTATAGAGTTTATGCCAGCTCGCTTGATATCGGCAATTGGAATTACATAGTCGAAATGCTGTTTAATAAGAGATTTTGCTTCTGCATCAATGGTCGTTTCAATCTCTTTTTTTCTTATGCGTAGCTTTTTTTTCTCTGTTGCAGGTAATGCTTCTTTTCCTCTTTTGGCTAAATCTGCTTCTATTGAGTTTAATTCTACGATATATTTGTCACGCACTTCTTCGTATGCATCATGCTTTATAGTGTCATACTTGATTTGTTCCTCTTCTGTGAAACGCTTGAAGAACATCAGACTTGGTTTAACTGTTGCACCTGCTGCCATGAATACTTCTTGCGGAATAGAAACAATTAACAGAATCTTAGCTCGTCCTTCAAAGTATTCACGTACATTCTGAAGGTTGGTATTGTTCAATACGCCTTCTGGAAGAACAATGCCTAAACGGCCTCCTGGTTTAAGGAGATTCAAGCAACGATCTATGAACAGAACTTCTGTAAGGGCACTCATTTTTCCAACTTCAAATTGCTTAAGAAGCGGTTCGCCTATATGGTCGTTTACCTGCTTAAGAGCTGTAAGATACTCCTCTCCATATCGCTTTACATACGCTTTGATCTTGACATCGTCAGTAAATTTATCTGCCTCAGTAATTATGCTGTCTTTATCCACACGAGCTCCAAAAGGAGGATTGGTAAGAATAACATCAAATCTTCCGTCCCAAATACCATTGACATTGAGAAGTCCATCATGATGATGTACGCCACCATGACCATCTCCATGCATTATCATATTCATCTTGGCTGTACGTGCCATACGTGGATTTGCATCTGTACCGTATATACAGTCAAAAGAAAGGCTGCGAAGTCTTCCCTTAGCATTATTGATATCCGCCTCAAAGTTCATTTTAGAGAATGCATCAGAAATCTTAGCATCAATAGCTTCTTGCTCTTTTGTTTTCAGTTCATTGTAATTGTTAGGGATGAGTTGAGACTTAATCTCTTCCTTACGTTGTTCCAATTCTGTTTCAATCTGTTCGCTTGGTATGTCTCAAAGTTCGATACGCTGCTTACCTCCAACCAGCGTCCCTGTGCAGCCGACCAAACTTCAAAATCGTATGTTATCGCAGAAGTAAAACTCATGTCTCCACCGCATAAACGCAATATTCTATACGGTAATTCCAATTTATCCAACAATCCGCCAACATGAGCTTTCATTACTTCGAGTTGTTCATAGGAATGTTCCGGTGTATCTATGCAAACTATTTCTACTTTATCGAATTGGTGAAGACGGTTCAAACCCCGAACATCTTTTCCGTAGGAACCTGCCTCACGACGAAAGCATTGAGAGTATGCACAGTATTGTAAAGGAAGTTCCTTCTCCTTTTGAATTGTATCTCTGAATATATTAGTTACAGGAACCTCCGCAGTAGGTATCATATAGAAGTTATCCAAAGGAATAACATACATTTGTGCTTCCTTGTCAGGCAGTTGTCCCGTTGCCATTGCGGAGTTCTCATTGACCATCAAAGGAGGCTGAACCTCGGTAAAACCATCTTTCATTGCTTCGTCCAAGAAGAAATTTATCAATGCTCTTTGCAGTTTTGCACCTTTGCCTTTATATACAGGAAATCCGGCTCCTGTTATCTTGTTTCCCAAATCGAAATCAACTATATCGTATTCCGAGCAGAGTTCCCAGTGAGGTTTGGCATCGGAATCGAGCTTTGGCATTTCTCCCTTTTGCAAAACTGTAACATTATCTTCTGCTCCAAATCCCTCAGGAACATCTTTGTTCGGAAGATTGGGTATGGAAAGAAGTAAAGTCTTGATTTTCTCTTCGCTTTCGGTAAGTTGTTCGGCAAGTTCTTTTTCTTTATTCTTGTATTCGCTTGTCTTGGCTTTCAATGCTTCCGCTTCATCGTTTTTGCCCTGTTTATATAAGATGCCTATCTGCTTTGCAATTGAATTGGCTTCTGCTTTGATTTTGTCTGATTCCGTTTGAACGCTGCGTCTTGTGTTATCTGCTTCAAGCAAATCACCTATAATCTGCTCGACATTCTTAAAGTGCTTTACCTTCAAGCGTTCAATGACATAGTCCTTGTTTCCCCGTATAAAATTAAGCTGTAACATATCTTTGTATCTCTTTATCCTTTATTACTTATTTCCTATCGAAAAATATACTCTTCTCACTTGCCGACAATGCTATCGCAAGCACGGTTTGACAGTCCTCAAGCATTCCCAAATTCTTAGCAGCCAAACCCACAGAGAACATTACACGATTGTCCACCTTACAATCCGCCGCCTTATTGCATGCACTGCCGACTGCAATACCCAAATCATTTGAATTGAAAAAACATGGCGTAAGCGGCGAGGCTTCATTCTTCATCTGACAGGTGGCATAACCACAATAACCGCAATCAAGACCGAGTGCAGACAGCTTGCTGCCTATCAAAACCACCGCCTGACTTTGCAGAATATTCAAAGCGTCTCTGTGCAAGAACTCCTGACCGCTTGCGGCATACAGTTCTTCCAATTTGTCTGACAGTTTCTTTATATCCTCACCTTCTGCCACCTTGATAAGCAGGTTATTCACTCCTCTTGCTTTTGGTGCAGTCAAGGCGGCAACGCACATGAATTTTGCCACCTGTGAAACCACTTCTTGTTTGAAGTCTTCCAAATCTTTCATTCTTACGTTTATTTCAAAAGATACTCAATCAATTTCTTTGTAGCTCTTCCTCTGTGGGAGATTTTGTTCTTTTCTTCCATGCTGAGTTCTGCAAAACTCTCCCCATAGCCTTTCGGCATAAATATAGGGTCGTAACCGAAACCGCCTTTGCCATATCTCTCAGTCAGAATACAGCCTTCGCATTTTCCTTCAAAGAAAAGAGGTTCTCCGTTTTGAATAAGACATATTACCGTTGCAAAACAAGCATTACGATTGGTTTTTCCCTCCATGTTATCCAACAACAAATCCATGTTATCATCAAAGCTGCACTTCTCTCCTGCATAACGAGCAGAATAAACACCAGGTTCACCGTTCAATGCCTCAACCATAAGTCCGGTATCGTCCGCAAAACAATCCTTCCCGTACTTATCCCAAACATATTTTGCCTTTTGAAAAGCATTTTCCTTCAAAGTACTGCCCGTTTCCGGTATTTCCTCCTTACAACCCAAGTCTTTAAGACTTATAATTTTCACTTTCCCTTGCAACAAACGTTCTATTTCTTCAATCTTATGCTTGTTGTGGGTTGCCATTACCAATTCCCTCATTTGTATTTATCTTTTTCTCAGACTGCAAAGTTATATTCTTTTGCCGTAATCTACAACTTATAAACTCTTCTTTTGCATTTCGGAGATTCAAAACCGAATAATAACTCCTTATCGGTAATATCCTCAAAGCGATAAACAACCTTCTCTGTCAACTCGGCACGACTTAAAGCGTTTACGGCATTCGGCACATCTGTTATTATGATTTTGTTCTCCTTTTTATCCTTTAAATACTGCTGCTTCGTATATTTCTGTGCATGTAACAAGTCTTGTGAATTTACTTTTCCGAACTTATACAGGCAAATATTCTCTACCATGGGTTTGTTCGTCAAGACAAAAACTGCTTCGGGATATTGCTTCGTCAATTCTGCCAATTCCTCATCAGGTTCAAAATGAAATGCATTATTCGGATAAAGAGCGAAGCTGATATTCCATACCAACAAAGCGGCAGAAAGCCAAATCACAGGTCTCGAACTTTCAAAATAATATACATATAGCATGATTGTAATAAACGGAATAATGACCATGAACTCTGCATTGCCGTTTGAGAAAGCCGCAAAAGCAATGGTGAGCAACAAAACACCCCAAAGCATTCTCACAAAACGCCTTTCTTGAAATAATTTCAGTTTTCTTCTTTTTATGTTTCTCAAAGCTGCAATACCCAATACCGCAAACACAAAAACAATTACCGATATACCGATGCAAATCGCAGTATAAGAAGCGAACAAGCCGAACACATAACCGTGAAGCTGCACAAAGCTGCGAAGCAAACCCACTGCAGTCAGCATAACAAGCTGTTTCAATACAGGCATTCCCGCCTCTCCACTCAGATAATCATGCAAAGCAAATTCCAATGTGCCGCTCAAAGACAACTCACCGTTCATACCATAGGTTGTGAGCAGATAAAGCAAAGGCACGGAGAGACTTATGGAAAGGAATATCAAGAGATGTTTTTTATGTCTGTCAAATAAAAACACCATAAAAAGGCAAAGCCAAACAAGTATGGAGAGCTGATGAAACAAACAAGCCAAAGAAATACATACAGCAGCTTTCACCACCCTGCCAAGTGAGTTTCTGATAAGAAAAACCTGCATATAATACATTGCCAACAGACAAAACAGCAAAGGAAGTACATAACATTCGTTATCGGTTGCAAATCGCATAAAGCCAAAACAAGAACCGCCGAACGCAATAGCCGCCGAAAGAAAAACCTCATCGGCATTTACCCTTTTAATCATACGACGCAACACCAAGAGACAGCCTCCTGCCACCAAGGCATTCGCATATTGCAACAACACAAGAGGTTCTATGCCTACCCAGCCGAATATTTGCAACAACACTCTGCCATAAAAACAATACAACAGGTGATGCGGACGAAACATCTCCTCACCCCACAATGAAGAATAGGCATTAGAATAGGCATCTCCCACAGGATTGACACTCGGGAAAAGGAGATATAAGCCCACAAAACACATGATAAATATATAGGAATATTTCTTCCTCACAAAATACAGCAACTTCATACAATTTTTACTTTACATCAAAGAAACGTACAGCTTTCGCAAAACGTATATAAATCCATAAAATCAATTCAAAAAGCCTAAACTCAACACATAAATACAATTTTGGGGAGAGAACAAAAAACTAAACTCAAACAGTTTCAAATGAAGAGTTCTTTGGGATAGCTCACATTGTGAAGGAAAAGAGCTTTTGCGGGAACGCTTCCACCTGCGAGACAACGATCTTTACTTTTTATTATTCCTTCAAACTCCTCTTCATTTATTTTTCCTTTGCCTACCAAAAGCAGTGTGCCGACTATTGCTCTGACCATATTTCTCAAAAAGCGGTTTGCCTCTATGGTGAAAACGATTTGTTCTCCCTCCACTGTCCACTTAGCATAAGTTATATTACAAATATTGTTGTTAACCTGTGTATGCAGTTTACTGAATGAAGTGAAGTCTTTTCTGCCGTTATATCCCGTTCGGGAGAATGCTCATGCACGTTTCGACGCATTGAGCAGAACATACAAGTACTATATCAGCCAAAATAAGCAACCTTTCAGAGATGCTTTTTGCCAAGTTCGATTTCTTTCCTCAAAACATGAAACAAAGCCCTTTGAAGAGCTTCCTGAACGCTGTCATGACCGTCCTGTATTTGCCAACCGTGGAAATTCTCTCCGTTATATGCCAAATGTAAAAAATATCTCATTCTTCTCTTACTGCTTATTTGTTCTTTCACAAGTGGCAAAGATACGAATTTATCAAAAAAAGAAACGATCGATTTGGACATCGACCGTTTTTATAAAGTTAAAACCTAAAATCAAGTAGCGCATAAGAGAATCGAACTCTTATTTACAGAATGAGAATCTGCCGTCCTAGCCGTTAGACGAATGCGCCATTATCTTTGCGAGTGCAAAGGTACAAATTATTTCCTTACAGCCAAAGAAAATTCGAGATTTATTTCTCTTTTTTCTTCAATTACCTCTTATTGAACACCATTTCACCAATATATTATCGGTTTTCAAGGTATGCAAAAAACAGGAATATCGTACCTTTGCAACTTGAATATGAAACAAAATGACATCAGACATACCTTATAACGAAGAGGAATTAGAGGAATTGAGCCATTGCAGCCTTTGTCCGCGAGCTTGCGGAGTTGATAGGCTGAATGGTGAAAAAGGATACTGCAACTGTGGAGCAGGAATAGAAATTTCCTCTGTATGTAAGCATAAAGGAGAAGAACCGACAATAGTCGGAAAAAAAGGAATTTGCAATGTATTCTTCACTCACTGTAACTTGCAATGCGTTTATTGTCAGAACAAGCAAATATCCCGTAATGGCATTCCTGCCAAAAATCCTTTCATAAGTTTCGATGAGCTTATACAGAAAATCGAAAGTGTACTATCGGAAAGCGAAAACGTCATCGGCTTTGTCTCCCCTACCCATCATATTCCATTGATGAAAGCAATTATCAGAACCTTAAACCAAAAGGGTTTACACCCGAAGACAGTTTACAATACCAATGCTTACGACAGTTGCAAGCAGTTAAGAAAGTTAGAAGGCATAATAGATGTTTATCTTCCGGATTACAAATATGCAGACAGCAATCTTGCAAAAGAACTCTCACAAGCAAAGGATTATCCGGAGAATGCCTTAGAAGCCATCAGGGAAATGTACCGCCAGAAAGGCAGCAGCCTGTTAACCGATAAAGATGAGAAAATCGAAAGCGGACTTATAGTCAGACATCTCGTTCTTCCCTCACAAGAAGAAAACAGTAAAAAAGTTTTGGACGCACTGAGCGACATTTCTCTCAACTTGAACATATCTCTGATGAGCCAATACACACCAATAGAACAAATGAAACAGGATTACCTGAACCACCGCCTCTCGCAAGAAGAATATGATAACATAACAGAATACTTCTACGCCAGAGGACTGCACAAAGGCTTCTTCCAAGATCTATCTTCGCAAGATAATCTTATACCGAACTTCGACAACGACACATGGAGCGGTAAATAAAAACATATACTCCGCCATTTTGTTACTGACAAAACAACGTTTGTATTCAAAATATGTGTTTGACTAACATTTTTTTGCAGGATGGGGCAAATACGGGAAATGAGGGAAATCCAATGGAAATATATTACAAAAGAAAGTAAACACAAGGTGGTGTTTTGTCGGAAGAAAATAATGTCGTAAATTTGCGTCTTCTATGTTGGCAGAGAAAAAGGAGAAAAGAAAGAGGGTTTTACCGTTGTGCCTGAAACTTTCATTCAGGTTACTCGGCTATTTCTTCTTGTTTGTATATATTCTCGTAGCTCTGTTGAACAGCACCTTGGTTCAGTCTTTTACCGCTGCCAAAGTGGCTGAACATTTTTCCAAAGAGTGGAAAACCAAATTGTCAATAGGTGCTTTGGAGATACGTCCTTTGCTTACTGTTTCCTTAAAAGATATTTACCTTGAAGACAGGGACGGCGATGTTATAATCGATGCAGACTACATAAGCGTAAGTCTTCGCTATTTTTCTCTGCCCAAGAAACTTGTACTATCTAATGTCAGCTTGCAAGACGTAACTTACGTATTTGCAAAAAAGGATGACAAACTTAATCTTGCTTTTATTCTCGATTATTTCAAGAGCGACAAGCCCAAAGAAGATAAACCCAAGGGAGAACCATTTGTTTTGAAAGTTGAAAGACTTCGAATGAAGAACGTGAATTTCCGATTGGACATGTACGATAACCACAATCCTATACCGGAATTCGGAGTGGCAACAAATCATCTTGCGTTCAGCAATACAAATGCTTTAATCAGTGATGTGGAAGTTATTTCTGACTCCATAATGGCAACTTTCGGCAAATTTTCTACAATTGAACGCTGCGGGCAAAGGGTGAAAGACCTCAGCGGTAAATTCACCGTAAGTCCGAAAGGGATAACATGCCATAATATGCATTTGGAAACGGAAAACTCCGATTTGAAAATGCAAGTCGGTATAAAAACAGAGAGTTGGGGAACATATTCTCACTTTATCGATTCGGCACATTGCTTTCTTGCCACGGCAAACGGCAGCAGAGTATCAATGAAAGACGTTACCTATTGGGTTCCTTCACTGCAAGGGTTCGACATGAGTTTTGATGTATATACACGAATAGAAGGAACTGTTTCAGATGCGGTCTGCGATTTTTTGAAAATAAATACAGGCAAAACCCATATTGCTTTGAAAGGCAGTGTAAGAGGCTTACCTGAAATAGATAATACCGTTTTTGATATAGCATTGGAAAGGCTCGAAAGTTCGGCAAAGGAATTCAATGAATTCAAATTCGGAGAAAAACTCTCCGGATTAAAACTTCCGACAATGCTTTATTCGCTTGGACAAATTAAAATGAAAGCTGATTTCCGTGGTTTACTCACAGCATTCAAAGCAAAAGCAAATATAAAAACCGATATAGGCAATTTATCTCTTTCCGGAGCCTCCAAACCTGCGGCAAAGGGGAAAACTGCCTACGCATGCTTGCTCCAAAGCGAACGTTTCGATGTAGGACGTTTGTTAGGACAGAATATATTGGGAACAACGGCAGTAGATGTATCACTCGAAGCCGTACCTGCCGATTTGAGAGGACTTTTGGCAGAAGTGGAAGCAAAATTCGATGACTTTGAATTCTGCGGAAACAAATATAATTCCGTGTCTTTGGACGGCAATATAGAGAAAGGTAAATTCTCTGCCCAATGCAGCATAATAGATGATGCAGTTGTGGCAGACTTGAACTGCGATGGAAATTTATTAAATGACAAAAGTCTGAAAGTTCGAGCAGATATAACTGATGCCGATTTGAAAAAAATAAATCTCTTCAACTTTCCCGATACAACGGCTATACTTTCGACAAGTCTTTATGCTGATATAAGGAACTTCAATCCTGACAGTATAAACGGTTTTGTTGATTTGCAGAACATAAAAATAAACACAAAGGAGAATGAATATGCAATTGAATACCTTTATTTGAACGTCAAAAACGACAGTACGGTAAATCGTATCAATTTGAAGTCTTCTCTTGCAGATTTGAAATTGGAAGGTCATTACGAAATCTCCACCTTGGTAAAGGAAATTGGCGATTTGGTGAATTATTACCAGCCGGATCTCAGTTTGCTCTCCACTTCCGAAACAGTTTTACAAGCAACAGAGGAAACGAAAAACGATTTGAAGGTAAGTTCTGTTGCCGATTTCGATTTGAAACTTAAAGATATCTCACCTGTTACCGAGTTATTAAACTTGGATATGGCTTTGCAAAACGGCTTAAGCCTTAGTGGCAGAATAAGTCCCGATACAGCATTAACAGCAGATTTGAAAGCGAGGAATTTCCGCTATGGGAAAATGCTCTTCGACAATATTGATTTAATAGTTCAAACTTCAAGTAACGGCATATCGCTTGAAACATATTCAGACAAAGCACAATTAAGCGACAGTTTCGCAATTATATCACCAGGAATAAATATAAACCTCATGGGTAACGATATGATGATACTTGCGGTCTTCAAAGGAGATGAGAGAAACGATATAGGAGGACGCTTGAAGTTAATGTCTTATTTGGGATATAACGGCTTACAGGTAGATTTCAAGGATTCATACCTTATGCTTGGCAAAGATACAATATTGTTTGATAACAACAACAGCATAGGATATAAAGACGGACGCTTTGAATTGAACAGATTCGGCTTCGGAAAAAAGAACGAAAAAATCGTTATCACAGGTGCTGTGTCGGATAACAGCAGGGATAGGCTTAAAATAGCCTTTCAGGGAGTCAACATAGCGGACTTCAATCCCATATTGAACAAATTCGGACTTGAGGTGCAAGGTAAGTTGAATAATGAGGTTATTATGTGGAGTGTATTGAAAGATTTCAGCCTTGAATCTTCGATAAACGTTGACGATTTACTCATAAACAACGTACGTCTCGGCAGAACAAAACTCGGATTAAGCAACAAAGAAGAAAGAAACGAGTTCTTGGCAGATATAGAAATGAAATACGAATTACCTGGAGCCAAAGAGGTCGTACCAATGCGAATAAATGGTAAAATCAATCCTTATGACAGCATAGACAATCTTAATTTGAGAATAAGTATGCAGGACTTCGACATAAAATTGATTGAAACATATCTTTCCTCTTTATTTTCCAATATAAGGGGAAAGCTGTCCACGGAAAACCTTGCCATAAAGGGTAAATTTTCTCAACCCCATGTAGTCGGCAAATTGAAGTTCAAAGACACTTCAATCAAGATAAACATGTTGAATACGGTATATAGTTTCGATAATGAGCTTAGAATGAATGACAGTGTCTTCTCTTTTGAAAATTTCGAACTGCAAGATGTCAACAAAAACAAGATTACAATAAACGGCACAATCTCTCACGATAACTTTTCTTCATTTGCACTGAATCTTGACGCCAAAGCGGACAAGTTGAAGATACTCGACACCTATCGGGACGCAGGTCAGATGTATTACGGCACTGTTTATGCCTCTGCCAATGCAACCTTGACAGGCAGCTTGGACTCTCTGAAAATACGGGTCGATGCAACAACAGACGATAATACAAGATTGACTGTGCCGATTTCGAGCAAGATGTCTGCAAGCGACAATTCCTTTATTACTTTCACCTCTTTGCAAACAGAGGACAAAGAAATAGTTGCAGAGGAAAATCCGGAGGAAAGTTCGATGTACTATAACATAGATGTAAATCTTAAAGTCAATCCCAATGCCGAGCTTTATATTCCGATAGATTTCAATCAGATTAAAGGCAAACTCTCTGCCGCAGGTAATGGAGAGTTGAATATAAAGGTAGGAAGCGAAAGTGATTTGTCTATAGATGGAACAGTTGCAATAGACAACGGAAAGTTTTCAATGTCTATTGCAGATCTTGTAACCAAGGACTTCTCCATGGAAAAAGGAGGAACATTGGCTTGGGCTGGCGACCCTGCCGGCGGAGTAATCGACCTTAAGGCCGTTTATTCGACGACGGCTTCTTTGGCTCCAATACTCGGACAGGAATATTCAAAAAAAGTTGAAGTCAATTCCATAATTCACCTAAGCGGTGAAATGACAAACCCTCAGCCCAAATTCAGCATAGAATTGCCGAAAGTGGACGAATCAACCAAGCAATACTTTGCTTCTGCAATTGATTTGGACGATGAACGTACGGTATTGGAACAAACATTTTCTCTATTAGTGGTAAACAGCTTCTATTCTTCCGACGGTACAGCAGAAAACTCCGTCGTCGAGTCCGGAGTGTCCTCTGCATTGGAGGCAGCTTTCTCACAGGTAAGCGGAATGCTGACCAATCTTATCAAATTCGTTGATGTGGACATGAATTATTCGAGAGGAGCATCCGGAAATTCGGATAGAATAGATATGACTTTATCAAAAGAATACGGACGTTTCATTGTAAGTGCCAATGCCGGCTTTTCAGGCAACTCACAAACCGACGTACAGCAAAATGAAGAGATAATAGGAGATGCCTTTGTGGAATATAAGATGACAGAAGACTTCCGCGTCAGAGTGTTCAACCGTTCCAATGCCAATGATTTCACAAAATACAACATCTCTCCTTATACACAAGGAGTCGGATTGTTCTATCATAAACAATACGACAGTTTTTCCGACATTTTCAAACGAAACAAAAAACAAAAAACAAAAAATTGAAATGAAAGAATACACAGTGGCTCTTGTAGCACATGACAACTGCAAAACAGACTTGGTTGAATGGGTCGCATTCAACCGTTTGAAACTTGCAAAACACAAACTTATCTGTACCGGAACGACAGGGCTTTTGGTAGAGAAGGCTTTGAATAAAGGTAGAGAAGAGACAGATAGCGAGTACGTAAGAGTAAAGAGATTGAAGTCAGGCCCCTTAGGCGGAGACCAGCAACTTGGAGCAATGATAAGTGAGGGCAAAATCAATTATCTCTTCTTTTTTTGGGATCCGATGGGTCAACAACCCCATGATGTGGACGTAAAAGCCTTGCTTCGTATCTCAGTAATGTACAATATACCGACAGCCTCAAACAGAGCAACGGCAGATTTTCTGATTTCTTCGCCTCTGTTCGAAGATATGAGCTATAAACCAAAACCTTATAACTACAATTCATACATAAACCGCAAATTGTAAAAGCAATTCTTGTAAATATGAAAAATGAAACGACCTTTCACTTCAGTCCGAAAGACGTTTCGCCAAAGCAAAATCAAATAACAATAAAAATCAATAACAAATGAAGAAAATCACATTATTACTCATTGCAAGCATGTTTGCATTCTCACCTTTGTTGAGAGCAGACGAAGGTATGTGGCTGTTGATGTATATCGACAAACAAACATACAAGGACATGAAAGCTAAGGGGCTTAAACTTACCTCTAAGCAAATTTATGACATCAACCATTCCAGCCTCAAAGATGCGATAATCCAATTCGGCAGAGGTTGCACCGGAGAAATAGTCTCCGACCAAGGTTTGATTTTAACCAATCATCACTGCGGTTATCCACAAATTCAACAACATTCGAGCATTGAACACGATTATTTGAGCAATGGCTTCTGGGCTTATTCCAAAGACGAAGAATTGCCAAACCCTGGTTTAACCGCCAAGTTCCTTGTCAGAATGGAAGATGTCAGCAATCAAGTATTGCAAGGCGTTACCTCCAAAATGGGAGAGCAGGAAAGATTGGAAATAGTTCGCAAGAACTCAAAGAAAATCAAAGAAAACGCAGAGAAAGGAAACACTTACACTGCTGAAGTTGCAACCATGTTCAACGGCAATCAGTACTTCCTTTTCATCTATGAAGTTTATGAAGACGTGCGTTTGGTGGGAGCTCCGCCAAGTTCAATAGGCAAATTCGGTTCAGACACAGATAACTGGATGTGGCCTCGGCATACAGGCGACTTTTCCGTATTCAGAGTGTATGCCGACCGTAACGGGAAACCTGCCAAGTATTCCAAGGACAACGTTCCATTGAAACCTAAACACTTCTTGCCAATCTCTTTGAAAGGAGTAAAGAACAACGATTTCGTTATGGTAATGGGCTTCCCAGGAACCACAGACAGATTTCTTACTTCCTATGGAGTAGAGCAAGCAATGGACGTATATAATCCTTCAGTTGTTACGGCAAGAACAGCCTTGCGTAATGTCATGGACGAGGATATGCGTCAGGAACCTCGCGTCCGCATACAATATGCAGCCAAATTTGCAAGCCTTTCCAACTATTGGAAATTCTATCAGGGGCAAACCAAATGTTTGAAAAACCTTGATGTGAAAAGCAGCAAGAAAGCCCTCGAAAACCGCTTTGCAAAATGGATAAATGAAAATCCTGCAAGGCAAGCTGAGTACGGAAGTGTATTGAAAGACTTGGAAGAATGCTATGAAGCTACCAATGAGTACGACTATTTGAGAGTTTACACCAATGAAGCAATCCTTAGAGGAGCTGCCATATTCTCCGTTGCAAGACAAATGAAACCTCTTGAAGAAGAATTGGTAAAAAATGGCAAAAGCGAAAAAGCAAAGCAAATTGCAGCCAAATTGAAAGAGATTTACGCAGAGACATTCAAGGATTACAATATCATAACCGAAGAAAAACTCTTCGCAGCCGGCTTGGACGTATATTTCCGCAATGTTCCTATACTGCACCAGGACAAAGACTTCTTGTCAAACGCTTTCAAAAACGGTTATAACTTCAAACAAATAGCAAGCGATATGTATAAGACTTCACAAATGGTAAGCCTTGACAGAGTGAACAAACTCTTGGAACACCTCGATGTAACACAAATCGCCAATGATCCCGCATACATATTGACCAATCAATTTATTGATAATATGGTAGAGAAAATGTCCTCCGTGCAATCGCAAAGAGACCGTTTGAGCAGGGCAAACCGTTTGTTTGTGAAAGGAGTTATGGAAATGGACAGCAAGAAACATTTCGCCCCTAATGCCAACCTCACCATACGTTACACCTACGGACAAGTGAAAGACTACAAACCGATGGACGGAGTTACCTACAACTACTATACAACATTGGACGGAGTAATGGCAAAAGAAGACAACTCATCATGGGAATTCACCGTACCTTCCAAACTGCGTCTTTTGTATGAAAATAAAGACTACGGACAATATGCAGAGAACGGAACAGTTCCTGTAGCCTTTATTTCCAACCTTGATATTACAGGAGGAAATTCTGGTTCACCAACAATAAACGCCAAAGGAGAACTTGTAGGAATAGCATTCGACGGTAACTGGGAAGCAATGAGCGGTAACATAGCTTTCAATCCCGATTTGCAAAGATGTATCTCCGTTGACATACGCTACGTATTGTTTATAATCGACAAATACGCAGGAGCGACCAACCTTATCAACGAAATGAAACTCGTGAAATAAGGTTCTCAAATAAAAATATCAACACCAAAGGTTTGAAACCTGTTTGAAAAAAAGGGTTTCAAACCTTTGTCTTTTATCTGAACAATAGCTTGAAAACAAAAAGAAGCACAAAAATTCTCTTATTCGTCAATAGAAAGCGGAATATCGGACTTTATAGGGAATTGCAACTGTATTTGTTCAGGCGTTTGAGCATCTTCCAACTTCATATCGCCTATTCTTGTGCGACACAGTGCAGTCAGATATGCTCCACTCTGCAGTCGTTTACCGAAATCTCTTGCAATGGAACGTATATACGTACCTTTGGAACAACGTATGCGGAAATCCACTTCCGGCATTCTTATATCGGTTATTTCAAACTCATGTATCGTTATGCGGCGCTCTCGCATTTCGACCTCCTTACCCTCTCTTGCTTTGGTGTATGCCCGCACTCCGTTAATTTTTACGGCAGAAAAGACGGGAGGAAGTTGCGATTGTTCTCCAAGAAAGGAGCTGGCAGTTTGTCTTATCGCCTCTTTGCTTATATGTTCAATCGGAAAAGTGAAATCAACAGGCTTTTCCTTATCGAAACTCGGAGTTGTGGCTCCGAGAAATATTGTTCCTGTATATTCCTTCTCCCCTGCCTGATATTCCTCTATGCGTTTTGTATATTTGCCTACGCAGAGTATAAGCAATCCTGTTGCCAAAGGGTCAAGTGTTCCGGCATGTCCGATTTTTATTTTCTTTACACCGAAATGTCTTTTGAGAACATACTGTACCTTTTTGGTCGCTTGAAACGATGTCCAAGTATATGGCTTATTCAGCAGTATGTATCCGCCTTGTTCAAGGTTCAATTCCATTATGCCACTTCCAAAGGTACGCCACAGAACAAGAGTACAAGGATAAGCAATCCGACAACTATTCTGTAATATCCGAATGCCTTAAACCCGTATTTGGTAAGGAAACTGATAAAAAACTTGATTGCAAGTATCGCAACGATGAATGCAACGATGTTTCCTATGATAAGGGTGGATAAATTATTTGCAAGCATTTCCGTTCCGCCCTCAGTCATAAACGCTTTCAAGAGTTTATATCCCGAAGCGGCTGCCATTGTAGGCACTGCAAGAAAGAAAGAAAACTCGGCTGCTGTTTTGCGGGAGAGTTTTTGGCTCATACCACCGACTATTGTTGCCATCGAACGGCTGACACCGGGTATCATTGCGATACATTGAGCCAAACCTATTTTGAAACTCTTCTTATATGTTATTGTTTGGTCTTCATCGGGTTTGTTGAACCACTTATCGACAAACAACATGAAGACACCACCTATCACGAGCATGGAAGCAACCACCCAAACATTCTCAAGAAAACTGTCTATCAAATCCCCTGCCAACAATCCTATGATTGCAGCCGGTAGAAAAGCTACGAGCAACTTCCAATAAAAGCTCCATGACTGCAAAAAACGTTTCCAATATATTACCAAGACGGAAAGAATTGCTCCGAACTGAATACAAACAGTGAAGAGTTTAACAAAGTCATCGCTTGGAACACGTAAAATTCCCTGAGTGATAATCATGTGTCCCGTGGAGGAAACCGGAAGAAACTCCGTCAAACCTTCCACTATAGAAATAATGATTGCTTGAAGTGTATCCATTTATTATTTTGCTTTTTTCATGATTGCATATACCTCTATGACCAATCCTCCGACTATGAAGATTGGAGACCACAGCATTCTGCGACTGTTGAACAATGCTTCGCTGAATTGATCGGGGTCGTTGCTGCCTCCACCGCTCAGAAGTATGTATCCGATTGCCAAAACAACCAATCCCACTATCATTATAACGTAATTCTCTTTACCAAATACGAAATCCCTCTTTTCGATTTCCTTATTGTCGTTCGTTTTCTTCATTACGATTATTCTTTATCTATATAATTTACTGCTTTTCAAGTTCATACTTTTCTTTACAGCGATAAGGGTAAAGGTAAACGAAAGTAAAACACCCAATATCACTATTACAATGCCCACAAGGATATAAACCTTGATATGCTCCGCCAATACCAAACCTTTTATACTCGAATAAAGCCAATAAAGCACCCCTGCCAGCAAACAATCCGCAACAAAAGCACCCACAAGTCCCAATATTACTCCGCGGACAACAAAAGGACGGCGTATAAAACCCGATTTTGCTCCGACCAACTCCATTGAACGAATTTGCAAACGCTTACTGTTTATGGTAAGTCCTATTGTATGATTTATCAATGTAATTGCGATGAACAGCAGGCACAGAAAAAGTACGAAAATAAAAGCACTCACATTGTATATGACATCATTTATGTCCATAACAAGGTCGTGGCGATAATCCACAACATCGACAATATCCTTTGCTTCCACTGCAAGAATAAATTGTTTTATCTCCGAAATTTTCAATGCTTGAGCTTTGAGATACACCTCTATCGAAGCCTGATAAGGATTGACCGAATCCAAAACCGCAAGATGGTCATCACCCATTACCTTATTCATCATTCGTGCAGCCTGTTCGGAAGATATATATTGGGTTGACTTAACCCTGCTGTTCTGTTTTATTTCGTTCTCCAATTCCAAAGCCTGTTGCTCCGTGGTATCAAGGTTAAGATAAACCGTAAAGGAGACCTGTTCTTTTATTTGCTTGCTTGTGGTATATGTATGATAAATGAAAAGCATTATAAAGCCCAACAAAAACATCACAAGCGAAATACTCAAAACCGTAGAGAAGTTTGCACTCCACAGAGTGAATGATTTATTTTTATTTCTCGCAGCCATATCCGTCAATTATGGGGCAAAGGTACGAAAAAAGCCTTTTCCGACAAAATAAAACTTGAAGACGAATATTTTTTTGTAGATTTGCCGCCCAAATATGGGTATATGAACGGTATATATGTAGAGAAATTCGGAGGGGCTTCCGTAAACAGTGCTTCATCTGTACGGAATGTGGTTTCAATCCTTCAAAGTGAAGAGAAAAAACGCATAGTTGTTGTATCTGCAATGGGCAAGACAACAAATTCTTTGGAAAAGATTGTCAACCTTTGGCATTCTGAAAAAACCGTAAACAATGAAGAATTTGACAAATTACAGCATTATCATCTCTCCATTGCCGAAGAACTCTTCGCTAATGAAGAAGCCAAAAACTCGTGCAAAAATTTGATAAAACACCTCATAGCAGAAAGTCGCGAAAAAATACTTACGCTGAACCACAACGACTATGATTTCCTTTATGACTGCATAGTTTCTTACGGAGAACGCATTTCAACAAGCATAATCTCGGCTTATATGACCTCCATAGGCTTTGCCCATGAACACATCTTCGCACAAGACTTCATTAAAACAGATAATAACTTCCGCAATGCAGACATCAGATGGACGCAAACCAAAGAAATAATTTCTCAAAATCTGTTCCCGCTTCTTGCCAACCGTTCAACCCTCCTGACACAAGGCTTTATCGGCTCAACCAAAGAAGGTTATACAAGCACCCTTGGCAGAGAAGGCTCCGACTTTTCGGCAGCAATATTCGCATATTGCACCAATGCGGAAAGCATGACTATATGGAAAGACGTATCGGGACTTATGAACGCCGATCCCAAACGCATGAAAAGCACCTGCAAACTCGAATGCGTTCCTTATAAAGAAGCAATAGAACTCGCCTATTACGGAGCCTCAATCATACACCCCAAGACCATAAAACCCTTGGAGAACAAAAACATTCCTCTTTACGTAAAAAGTTTCAATGCTCCGCAACAACAAGGCAGCGTAATAACGGATTGCGAAAATCCCATTCCCACTGTACCTAATTATATCTTCAAAGACAATCAAACACTCCTATCTATATTTCCGAAAGACTTCTCTTTCATTGCGGAAGATAAAGTTTCAACAATCTTTGACACACTTTCCTCTTTCGGAATTAAAGTAAATATGATGCAAAACTCGGCTTTAAGTTTCTCCGTATGCTTTGACAAAAACGACAAACTGCTGCAAGAACTCATAGAAGCCCTGCAACAGAACTACAACGTGAGATACAACGACTCCTTGGAACTTATAACAATCCGTCATTACCAAGCCGACTCTTTGGCAAAAGCCATTGACATCAGTCTCTATAATGTTTTGATTGAGCAAAAAAGCCGTATAACCCAACAATACCTAATCGAAAGAAAAGCCGACACCCGCAAGGAAATGCCTTAGCGAAGGGTAAATCATACTGCCAAAACTCTCTACTTTCTCTTTCGTAAGCCACTCTACACGTTCTATCCCCTCTTCCATTTGAGGCACAAGAAGTTCTTTTGCTTCTGCGCTCATGTCGTACCAATGCGTTTCTTTGATTTCCCGCCTGCCTTTCAGGCTATATACATGGTAAGTGATGCCGAGTTTCTCTCCCAATTTCGGATGCTTCAAGCCGGTCTCCTCCTCCACTTCTCTCACAGCTGTATATTCCAAACTCTCCCCATCTTCCCAATGTCCCTTTGGCAAATCCCAATGTCCCGAACGATATATAAACAAGTATTCTCCCCTCTCATTACATACCAAACCACCTGCCGCCTGCACAAAAAACAAACTCTTGATGGCTTTGAAAAACACCTCCTCCACAGTCAAACTTTTAACAATAATTGTGATATTCTTGCGACATTTCTCTCTGAAAAATACCGCAAAATCAATCAAATCGACATTCTTTTCGTCGCACTCTATCACCCTTTCATTCATCGAAACAGAACGAACAAAAGGAGCATTTACTATACAAACCCTATTGTGTTTGTTGAAAATATCGTACCTTTGCATCATGATTTTGAATAAAGAAACAGCCAAACAAGCAGCTCGATTTCTATTGCAAATTAAAGCAATAAAATTGAATAATGAAAGCCCTTTCACTTGGGCTTCGGGAAGAAAGTCTCCTATTTACTGCGATAACAGGGTTACTTTGTCATATCCCGACATCAGAACTTTCATTCGCCAACAGTTTGTTGCAATCGTAAATGAACAATTTGCCAATGTCGATGTGATTGCAGGCGTTGCAACAGGCGGAATAGCACAAGGCGTATTGGTCGCACAAGACCTTGGGAAGCCTTTTGTATATGTGAGACCGGAAGAAAAAAAACATGGTTTGGGTAACAAAGTAGAGGGAGATTTGAAAAGCGGACAATCCGTAGTGGTCATAGAAGACCTTATCTCCACCGGAAAAAGCAGTCTGCAAGTAGTACAAACACTTCGTGAAGCAGGATGTTCCGTAAAAGGCATGGCAGCCATCTTCACCTATAATCTGGAAGTCGCACAACAAGCCTTCAAGACAAGCGAAGTAAGCCTGAACACAATCACGGACTATCACACCCTTATTGACATTGCAGCAGAAGAAAACTTCATCAAACAAGAAGACCTCGTCTCGCTGACCGAATGGAGAAAAAATCCTGAATTGTGGTCGGAACAAAGAATGAATAACTAATGTTTTTTGGTTTTACTAATCAGGGCGTTATGCGATAAGCATTTCAACGCCCTTTACTTTTGAATGGTATGATAAAAACAGAGAGCAAAAAAACGGAAATAGGAAGAAATGTGGAGTTTGTATTCGATTACATGAGTAACTTCTCCAATTTCTCGCTTATGGCAAACGACAAAATAGAGAATTTCAAAGCAACCGAAGACAAATGCAGCTTCACCATAAAAGGAATGGGTAACTTCGGCTTAAAAATAATCGGTCGTCTTCCCTATGAAAAAAATAAGCATAGCAAGCGACCCCGATGTACAATCCTCCATACCACTGCATTTCATTCTGAACCTTAATTTCGAGAAAACAGAAGCATACAAATGCAATATCACCGCAGTCCTCGAACTCGATGCACCCCAGATAATGGCAATGATGATAAAAAAACAACTCGAAAAAGCTGCCAATACCTTGGTCGAAAGCCTGAAACAAAGAATGGAAATGACATTCTAAAAGCACACTAAATAGATAGGAGTTTAGATATTATAGAAGTTATAAAACAACTATACATTATAAAATCTCCGGAACTTCTATACATATCCACACCTTAGCTATCTTTATTTTCTATACCTACTCTACCCCTCTTTAATTTCAGCTGATAAAAAAAACATCTGCAATAGGCAAAAATCAAAGGCTGAAAGATTTTTTCCAAACGCAGTTTTAATTCCGAGGAAACGAAGTCTTGATAGCAAAAAGACTTTGTTTTTTTCCGAAAACTGCTCAAAACACAGAAAAAAACTGCTGCCAAATCCGGTGAAGAGAGATAGGCCGAAAATTCGGAGACTTATTTCCAATACGGGAAAATTTAAGCAAATCCGCTTTCGGCAAAAAGAAAGATAGAATCGTCGATACGAACTCTTATTTTGTAAGACTTCAAACTTCAGTTATTTACGCTAATTACAGTGGCTTCAATAAAGATGCTTGATATAAATCAGCTTAGGCTTACGATGTATTTTTCAATCAATCTTATCGGGTGGTAACTTTCTTTTGCTTTTCGCAAGCCTTCCAATCCGAGGTCTTCTTCTCGATTTATGTAAAGGAAATTTGCGGGCAGATGTTCTGCCATCTGTTGATTTATCATGGCGAAAGAGCCTTCAAAATTGCGGTCTGCTTTTTCTATATGCGTGGCAAAGGTTTCATGGTTTATGCGACTGCCTATGCTGAATGCCACAATCTTATTTTCAACCTTTATCATGCCTGCAAAAATGCCTAATTCCTCAATATTGGAAAGCAGGTATTCCACAATTCTTCTCTCTTTTTGATAATCCGAAAGGAAATCCGGATTACGCAAGGCTGCGTCTTCAATCCATTTATCTTCAAAAGCAAGGCAGTCGGACAGGTTTTCCGGCTTCAGAAATTCAA
>OQWE01000055.1_pt1 | contig 32545 bp, 49 predicted proteins | sample 1691591 | NCBI WGS metagenome assembly OQWE01 (sample SAMN03418265, study PRJEB22391) | human gut metagenome | biome: human-gut; feature: organic feature; material: feces | host: Homo sapiens | place: Tanzania | collected 2013-01
CGCCCTATTGCGGGGCGTTATTGTAATGTTTTTATTTTCGCTTTCTTGCAGTTGTTTTTCTCTTTCGAGTTGCTTTTCTCTTTACTGCTTTTGCTTTTGAAGCACCGACTTTTCTTTTTGTTGTTTTGCTTGTTTTCTTCTTCGTTGTTGCCATATCTGTAATTGTTTATTTTTTACTCTTTATTTTCGGAGGCTTGCGGTCAAGCTCCGTCTTTGTTTTCTTCGGGGCTTGCAACTGCTTTGATTTTGCCGGTTGCTTCTTTGGTTGCTTGCCGAACTTGCCGCGTCTGGATTGTGCTGTTTTCAGTGCGGTGTCTATTGATGGTAGTTTGCTCAACGCTGTATCGCCCATCGCTTTGCCGACCAGAACGCACCAAGCCATGAACAACTCGTCCAATCTATCCCATTTGTAAGGGTAGATTGCTTTATTACTGTACGCCGATAGCGGTTTGCACAAAAACGAGTTACGGTAATTGAAGCTCGAACCGTCGTCCACTTTGGAAAAGACGTAAGCAACCCACGCCTCGAAGCTGCGTGCAAATATCTCGTTCGGACGATACCAATAGTCGCCCTCTTTTAGCAAGTCATCGAACTTCTTTGTGCCGAGTGCTTCATCGAACTGTGCCGCTGCTTCATCGACTATTTGAACTGTTAGCATTCTGAGTTCGCCACCGACATTATATTTCAGACTGTCAAAAAGAGGAGCATGTCCGCCTGATAGATAGTTGTACTTCGTACTCTGGTCGTAGTGCATGCCGAGGAAGTAATCCAAGGCGTGTGCATACTCGTGAGCAAAGGAGTGATTGCCTCCTACTTTCGTGGTGTTGATTACCATCGCTGCCGGCTCGAAGTGTGCCAATGCTTTTCCGCCTGCTCCTCTCGCTCCGATTGCAATATTGATGTTGCGGTCGCAACCGAGGTTTGAGTTGACGAAAAAGAGGTTGGAGGATAAGATAAGGCAACCCTCTGCTAATCCCTTGAACCGTGCTTCTCTTTCGTTTTGTTTAACCCACCGACCAAATTCCAAGTACCCGAAATCAAACGCTTTCAAGAACGAAGCTACATTTAGTTCGCCTTTTGTTTGTCTCCACTGCTCGAAAAATTTTCGGGAATTGTACGGAAAGCTAAATCTCTGAGGGTGTTTCGCCCAATACTTGGCAAGCCTGTTGGTTTGAGACGAGTTTTCGCTACTTTGAAGTGTTCTTCTTTGCATGGCATTTCGGCATTTTAAGAGAAGTCTCGATGATATTCTTCGGCTTCTTCGTGTAAATAGGTTTCTTTAATTTCATCACTGTTTGTTTTATTTGGTGCCTGCAAGAGCTGCAAGCAATGCTGTTATATTCACCAATGCTCCTTTCATGGTCTTGCTATATGGTATTTTGTTATTATCCATGTAGTTAACTAAGGTACTATTATCGCTTTCGCTCGCCGTGCCTGTGTCGATTACGTGGCTTACCTCGTCGATGAGAGCCTCCCAATCTGCATAAGTCCAGCTATCGGTTACCCGCATAAATTCGCATTTTGCGGTTGGATATTCCGCGGTCAAAGCAAAGTTCCCGGATAGCTTATTGCTTTCAACTTTGCTTTTGTTCCAATATATTTTGCAATCGTGTTTTGTGTTTCCAAAAAAGATATGGTAGCGAATGCCTACGGGTAAGTTCTCGAAGCCTGCGAATATATCGGTAATTGTGAAGTCTGCCTCGCTCATATCGACGTATATATTTCGGCTCGTTTGGTAATTTATTCCCGCTTTATCCATCGCTGCGAACACACTCATATTGCCCTGCAAAGTAACAACAACAGTACTGACTTCCTCATTCGCTCTGTCCAGCTTCCAAGCGTTATTTTTCACGGAGTTCAAATCCGTATGTAATGCGTAGGAGTTGCTGTCAAGACTTCCGTCTGCTTTCAAAAACTGCGAAGCTGTGCCGTTCGGAACGATAAATTTCTTGCCGTGAACTTCAATCCATGGATAGTTTGAAGTACCCAGAGTTGCTTCATTATCCGTGTAAAATGCGGGCTTGGAAATAGAGGAGGCGTTTCCGGGGGATAGCGAAAAAATAAGACGTTGCGAATTTTGGCGAAATCCGAATACGTAGCGATTTTGGGTTCCAAGTTCCATGAGAGGGGTTCCAAGCATACATGATAAGACGGTTTCCTCACCATCAAGCACAAAGTCATCGGGTACGCCCTTCAATAATCTAATATCCAAATAATCTCCGGGATTAACTGTACCTTCGCCCGCCATCATAGTAAGCTGTTTATTCCCCAGCGAGACAGTAAACACGCTTCCGCCCGCCCCAATTAAAGGTCTCTGCGTTGAACCATGAACCAAAAACTCTATGCCATCATTCCTCCCCCCTGTTGCGGCCATCACCAATTCGGGGTCGTCAAATCTATATTCCCCTGCGTACGGAGACCCATTCAAATTTATTCTATCGTCCCACGCATCATTGCCTATCGATAGAGTTTTCCCTCCCTCAGGAACTCTAAGAAAAAATTCATCATACTCTGCAGCATACCCCATCTCTATTTTGCCTACACTTCCGCCAGCCGCTATTTTTCCGTTCACCTGCAAATCGCTGTCTATTACCTTGTTTGCCATATCTTTTCTCGTTATTTCGGATAAAAAAAAAGAGAGAGAGTTTGAGGGGTGTGTCCCCTCAAACCGTGTGTGTTAGTATTGTATCGCAGTAATTACGACGTTGTCGTCGGTTGTGAATTTGGTGTTCGCACCCCATTCAATCTGCTTATTCGCTGGAACCCAAACTAAGGAAATAATTATCTCCTCGCCGTTCTTGGTACATTGCATGATGATAGACTTATTGCTGTCGAACCCATCCAAAGTTACAGTACCGTTTGCACCCTCTAATTTCTTAGAGGTGAAAAACTTAGTCTCGTGCAAGTTGGCGAGCTTGGTCTTATCGGCATTCGTGTAGTCGTTTGTCGACAAACCTTTACCCTCTACCTTATCGACTTTACCGTTGATGAGAGATTGCAGCTCTGTCGTCAAGTGTATAAGTTTTATCGAACCCTCTTTAACAATAGCCGTGATTATGTTATTGTTGGTTATGCTTAGGTTGATGGTGTCGGTTTCCTCCGCCGTGTAAGCATCGACCAAATCCGCAACATTGATGTAAACGATGTCGGAACTGTTTGCAATAACGAGTTTTATCGCTTTGCCTTTACCGCTTGCACTCTCGGTAAAAGTGTTGCTGTTCCAAGTACCGGTAACAACCGAACCGGACTGTACAACCATATCTTTCGGAATGTTGATTTTTCCGATTTCTGTGCCTCCTTGCGAAAGAGTGTAAACCAAACCTGTACTGTCTTTAACAAGAGTTACCTTTGCTGCATCTTGGTCTGCGTCTGCAACCCATGATGTACCGTTGTACGTGTAAGCCTTTTTATCAGCCGTCGAGAATACTCTACGACCCGAATACAAACCGTCATTCGGTAATGCATCTACGTTCTCCAATCTTGCCTGCAATAGCTGGTTCAGGTTCAGGTTCAAGTCAACTTGAAATTTTTTTTGTGCCATTTGTTTTTTTTGTTTTGTGTGTTATTGAATGATTTAACTGTTCAAGACCATGATTGCGACAACCGCCGCAGCTGCTGCCAACAAAATACTTCTATTGTCGGTTTTCTCCGTGTGTTCTTCCGGTTGTCGTGGAGGGTCGTTCGTCTCCGGTGCTTCCGGTTCGGGGAATTTGTCGATTGTCTCTTTGAGTTGAGCTATTTCCTCGTCCCGCAGTCTGAGTTCTTCTTCAAGCGAGGCAATCTTAGCATACAACTCTGCTTCTTTTTCTCCGTTGTAATCGTCTTCTTTTACTGCCACTGATGACGGCTTTTCCGTTGTTTTCGCCTCTACTGCAACCGTATCCTCGTCCCAAAAGACAACTCCGCCTTTTCTTTTCGGTATGTTATTCATGTTATCTATTTTTTACGCCATGTTGTAATATTGATGAAGCCGGCAAATGCTGTTGCCCACGTAATCTCGAATGCTGTTACGGGCTTGCTTACCGTTACTTGTACATCGACTTCAACGGGATTGATTTCCCCGCCATCTTCTCTGTATGCGTCCACTTGGTAAGCAAGTTCATCACTATCTATCCTATCGGTTTTCCAACCTGCCGAACGCATGTCCTCCGTTACCGTTATCGTGTCCGTCTGCATGTCTGTCTTGTCTTCACTTCCTCCGCCGCCTCCGCTCGTTTGCGGATAGTACCATTGATAATCCATGTCATTATATGTTTTTATCGCCGAACCTGTACTCGTAATCCCTCCGCTTGCTCCATGTCAAACGAGTGTCGTAATTTATTCCGTTGGCATACTTCTTCGTAGTTATGTTGCCGACGGTTCGCATTTCTATTATCATGCAATTATTCTCATCGGTCTCCGCTGTTCCCTTGGTGAAGTAGCCGAGGTAAAAGCCGAAATCGGTTTTCTCGACGATGTCGGGGGCATTGGTGCTTACAAGCAGGTCTATGTTGTTCAAAAATCTTGTCATTACTTTATCGCTTTTGCTATCAATACACAGACTATCGTCGTAACTATCGCAATGACTGCAATCTTAATCGCACTGTCGGGGGATATGCCCACGTCCACTTTCAGGGTGGCATTCCCGCTGAAAAACTCGCTGAGTGCGTCTATAAGTGTTCCGCTGTATTTGTTTTCTGTTGCCATATTATAAGCTGTTCATGTGTGTCTTGTTGTAATAATCTTTGCTTACTTCTGTCATGCCGGTCGCGGCTTTGAGTTCTCGTTCGGTCTCTGCTCCGAATTGCCCATCGACACCGACGGAGTTATGCTGCGAGACGTACAACAAGCCGTCGGAGGTGTCGTAAATCAATCCGCTTGTGTTGGTGTTTAACCATCGTTGCAGCTGTGTTACCTGCGTGCCTCTGCTGCCTCTCCGTAAGGGGAATACAGCTGTTTGGTTACTGCCTCCGCTTGCAGGCTCGTCGCTCGTGCTTCCGCTGTCGGTGCTTTTGTGCTTGGTCAACCATCTCGCTACGATTATGCTGATGACGACCAAGGCGGCGACCATTATGATTACTGCTATTCGTTTTTCCTGCTTCATGTTATTCGTATAGGTGTATGTCGTTTGCGAGATACTGTACCTCGTTCACTTCTCTCACAGGGTATCCCTCAACTTCGTTCCAGATTAAGCGGAGGGCTGTCAGTGTTTTGTCTCCGAATTTGCCATCGACTACGAGGTTCACTCCGAAGTCGGCAACGCCTGCTGCTTTCTTCGCGTTGAGCCATCTTTGTAAGGCTCGTACGTACTTACCTCGACTGCCATATTTGAGAGGAAAGCCCTCTCGTTTGACATCTGCGGGGTCGCTTGGTGTTTGTCCGGCTGCTTTCTTTTTCTTGTTTGCCGAGGTTAAAAACAGGATTAGTGCTACACCTCCAAGTGTCAGTAGTATCGTTTTGTTCTTTGAGAAAAATTTCTTCATCATAATCCTGTGTTGATGTCGGGTATCATGTTTTTAAGTTTCTTAATGTCGGAGCTTGAAAGGTCGTCTCTCAGGTGTGTTTGCAGCGTGCCGGAGAGGTCTCCTTGTAAAAACCTCGAGAGGGTTCTCGTGCCATATTTCCGTACGAGTTCGTTCCAGTCGTCTTGTGTTACGAGTTGTTGTATCACGCCAAAAATGGTGTCTTCGTCGGTGCCGGCTCCGTCCATGGCTGTGAAGAGTGTGTCGGCGGCGTTCTTATACCACGCTCCGTTGTATGTAAGGTTGTTGCTGTTTACAGGGTTGTCCAACCTCGAATTGACGCTGTCGCTTATGTCGCTGTATATTTCTTTGATTTTCTTCCAGCCATAGTACAGGGCTACTATTGCAAGGATTATGAGGATTGCCCAGATTAGTCCTTTGCTCGGGTTCTCGGCTATGTCATCGACGAATTTGTTCAGCTTGGATTTCATTCTTTATTTGTTTCCGGCAAAGGTAGGGTTTGCCTCCGTCGGGCTTTGCGGAAAGGTGCGGAAACCGTCGAAAAAGTCCGAAAACCACCGATAATTTGTTTGCCTTGCTGTTCATCGACGGCGGTCTCTCGTTTTTCGACACAAAAAAAAAGAAAAGAAAAAGAACGAGGCTTTGCCTCGCTCTCCCGAAAAAACACTAAAAACGTATATCATACTCCGAAGTAATCGACTATTCTTTTGACTTCTTGCGGTGGATAGAGTTTCTTGGGTTTGATGTCTGCCAAGTCTTCGCAGTCTCTCATCCATGCTTTGAGAGTGGTGCGGGCGATGCCAAGAAAGCCTGCTATCTGGTACAAGTAGCGGCTTTTGCGGCAAAATTCGTCTCTATCCTTTGGCAGCATTATGCAAACAGGTTTTTTAGTCTGCCCCAAAAAGTCCTCACCTTCACGAGACTACGGATTAAATCGAAGTTCTCCGACGTTAATAAAGATACCTTTTTTTCCACAAGTATTTTTTCGGAGTTCAGTTTGCGGAGTTCTATGTCTTTTGCCTCGTTTGCTTGCTGTAAAGTGGTGTATTTGTCTTTGAGTTCACGGAGTTCGCTTTCGATGTTTTCTTTTGCTTGCAATTCTTTCTGCAAAGAGTTTGCTCTTGCTTCGCTTACGGAGGTTTGGATTGAGGCTTGTCGTCGCTCTTTGAGGAGTTGCTCGTTGGTTTCTTTGAGTTCTTCATTTGCCTTGGCGAGTTTGTCGTTCTCGCAAGTCGTTATTGCCAACTCGTCGAGTTGGTGCAGTATGTATTCGCCGACGGTTCTGTAACTGCCTGCGTCTTTCATCTTTGATTTGAGGTGCAGGTAGATTGTTTCGGGAATTTCAATTCTTGATTTCTTTTCGGTTGTTTTCATAGGTTGAATATTTTGTAATAGTATGGGTCTTTCTTGATTTTGGCTTTGATTTCTCTTTGGGCTTTCTCGATGATTTCCAAAGCTCCGTTGGCTGCAAGTATTTTCTCTCGTCCCTCGATGCCTGCTGTGGTGTTTTTCAGGATTAGAACGGGGTTGAATGAGAAGATGGCTTTGGGAAGGTCTCGCAGACTGTGTGCGGTGAAGAGTATGTCGAGCATTAGCTGTTTGCGGTTAATCATGAGTTGCTTGAATGCTTTCGGTGGCTTATCCCCGAGATAGCCTCCGCAGTCGTCGAGTACGAGTAAGCCGTTGTAGTATTTTTCACTTATGCGTTTGATGGTGGCTTGTTCTTCGTCCGGATATATGACAAGTCTTTTTCCTCCTGCTGTGAACTCGCTGAATGTGGTAATGTCCTCGAATTGCGTCCATTCATTGTCGTGGCTGGTTACTACCAATACTTTACCGCCTCGCTTTAATTCGTTTTCAACAAATTGGTTTGCAAGGTAGGTTTTGCCTGTGCCGTTCGTGCCGACGATACAGATGAGTTTGCTTATTCTTCCCTCGTTCATTGCTGTTGCTCCTGTGTTGCTTGTTGTTGCTTCATGCGTTGTTCTTTCCGCTCGTTCATGGCTAAGATTATTCTCGGGGCGTAGATTATGCCGGTGGTCAGGAGTAGCATTGTTGAGGGTTTTATCTTGACTTCTTCGGAGTTCTTGAGATAGAGTTCCCACGCCTTGATGAGTTGTTCTTTTTCGTCTTCGTCGAGGCGGTATTTGCTCTTGTCGTCTGTTTTAGTCCACGCTTCGGCAATAGTTGCGGCAAAGATGTCGATTATTCCGACGATGAGTTCGGGAAGTCCTTTTACGTCTTTGAGGTTGGGTTCGTCGGAGGTGTCGCTTTCTATGTTTTCATCGTCGTATTCGGGTTCGTCGGGTTGTGTCTCGAACTCGGGTTCGGGTTCATTGACTGTTTTCGGTGGTTCGTACTCCAATTTGTCTCCGCTCAACTCGTCCATGAGCTGCTCCAAGTCTCTGCCGTAGTCTAACATTTTACAGGGCTTTTTTTATTGCTTCTATTATGTCTTTGTATCGATAGATACCGTTGTTGCCGACAAATTCCCGACTGGTTTTGTCTTGTATCATTATTCGGACGATTATTTCGTTGCTTGTCGTGCTGATGACAAGGACAGCGTCGTAGTTTTGTTTTTCTTCGTCGTCTAATTCTTCTTCCTCTGCGAATTGTGCTATTGCTTTTTTCTTTTTCTCGTTGATGTAGGCAATGAGTTTGGCTTGCAGAGCGGGGTTCTCTGCTTGCTTTAATAGTTGAGGCACGAACATTTTTAGTAAGCTGCTATTCATTGTTTTCATTGTCTGTGTCGTTGCTTTCTTTGTTTTCTTCTATTTGTTTTTGCAGTGCTTTGATTTCGCTGCGTTTCGGAAAGTCGAAGAACCATGTTTCGCCGTGTATGCAGTATTCGCTGAACATGGTTTTCAGTAGTAGTGCGGGGGTGATGTCTTTCTTGTGTTTCTTGCTTTCTTTCGCTGTTACGTGGTTTATGAGTGCGAGTTCGAGGGGAGAAAGCTGTACGGTTACCGAATTAGTGGAGGAGGCTCTCAGGCTTTCAATTTGGGTTTTCATCGTTTCCAATGCGGTTTTTGCCTCCTCCAATTCGGCGTCCTTGGCGGTCAAATCCAGTTTTAGTTCGTCGTTGTAATCCAGCAACTTTTTGTTTTCTTGCTCGTACTCTCCGCAAACGTTTTCTTGTTCGTTGTAAGAGGTTTTCAGTGAGTTGAACTCGTCGTTGGCTTGAGATAATTCTTGCTGTGTTTTCGTGAGTGTGGTTTTGAGCTGCACGATTTGGGCGGTCAATTCTTTAATTTTCTCGCTTTCGTCTGCTGTGGGTGCTTCTCCTGCGAGTAGAGAGTTGAAATATGCACTTATGCTTGTGCCATCTTGTCTGCAACGCTCTTTCACTGCTTCGTATAGGTCGGTATCGACGCTCGGTATGGTTATGCTTTTTTTCATGGTTTTCTTTGGTTTATTTCTCCGCTAATGCACCGTAAATAGGGTCGTTTTCGCTAAATGCCGAATAGGCTCTGCCATCAACTGCTGAAATCCATTTGATACCTGTAAAGCCAGGAGTTGGATTAGCTGCTTCTTGCTTGTAAATCTGTTCGACCAAGTCAAAGATGATACGATGGTAAAAGCTGTGCAGGGTATCTCCCTCTTTCAAGCCTGACATCGCCAACAATGTTAAGCGGTGCAAATAGAGGAAATCTGCTTTTTTGCAGACTTTCAAATATTGTTCTTCGTTTACTTCTCTCATAGCTTATTCTTCTATTGGTGGAAATTCACTATTGAATTTTTCTTCTTTTTCTTTGATGATGAAATTGAAGTCGTTGTACACTTCCTTTTTAATCAACTCCTCGTTGTGTCGTAGTTCATCTTTGAGTTTTTCATATTCTTTTTTCAAGGTTTCTTTTTGTCTTTCATGTTCTTCTTTGAGTGCTTTATTTTCCCTTTTGAGTGCTTCATTCTCAACCTCCAAGTCTCGGCATTTGCCAAAAAGGATATTCCAATCTGCACGCTCTCGGTACTCGTCTCGTTGGTTTTTGAGGGCGACCTCCCGCAGCCGGGTGTACTTCTCTTTCAATTCGTCAAATTCCATAATCTTTTCGGTTTTTCTTGGTTTTCCCTGCAAAGTAAACACTTTATTTTTGCTGTAAAGTAGGGTTTACTCGGAAAAAAGTTACTTCCTTGCAACTTCCTTGCAACTTCTAACGAGTAAGTTGCAAGGAATAAATACTTGTATCTCTTACAGTTGAGAAAAAACCTTGCAACTTGCAGGAAAAAATCGTGAAAACTTTTGTTTTTTGCTGATTTTCTTGCAAATCTTTGAGTGTTAGCAGATTATTAGTTGACTTTTTCGGCAAAGCGAAAAAAACGAGAGAAATTTATACGAAACATCTTGCAAGGTTGCAAGGTTTTCTCTTAATCGCCTGAATAATTGCTCGTTGCACCTTGCAACTTCCATCAGGTAAATTGCAAGGTTTACTTTTTTTCGTCTTTATAAAGTCGCTAAACCGAAAAACTTTACTATCTTTGCGACATTATAAACCACTAAACACGGAAAATAAAATGAGAAAAGTATTTACTTTATTCGCTTTATGCATAATTGCATTCGGATTTTCCAGCTGCAATAATGATGATGAAAAAGAACCGGTTGAACTGCAAGAAAAAACCCGTTATAGGTTGGAAGTTTGTTTTGATGATATGAAAGAGCCTGTTGTCGTAGAGGGTATTTTTATCTTTGGTCAAGAGGATTATATTTCTGTCAAAGATATTTATTTCTCAACAGAAGCAGATATTTCTCTTTCTGCGTATGATTACAGAGTTTATACAGAGTATAAAAATACAAAAGGAATAGGTAATATTCAAGTGGTTTTTCGCATAGCAAATCACTACTATCTTGTTAGTCAGAAGATAGAAAAAAATATGGATAATGAAGTAAAGCTACACAGAAATATAGCCATTAGCGAAACAGATTACAATAAGGCAAAACAAGACTACGAGGAACATATTAGCTAACGCTTGTACTTCTTCAAAAAGAATATTGCTGCCAATATACCAATGCCAAGTAATAGCATTGTTTTATCGCTGCTATTTCCGCCATTTCCGCCATTTCCGCCATTTCCGCCATTTCCGCCATCTCCTCCGCCCTGTGGGTAATCTCCGTTTTCTCTGCCATCTTCGTTCTCACTCTGAGAAATGCTCTTCGTCGAGACTTGTAATTGTTGCAAGTTATCTTTGATAGCTACTGTGTACAGTATTTGCTTGTCATTCTCTTTCTTCGTATCTCTGTGTATGACTTGATTAAAGGTAAGCGAGAAATCAAAGACTGCCCCCAAATTAAAGAAACGATAAATTAGTCTTGTGCTTTTGCCGTCTTTATTCGTCTGCCATTCCGGTAATACAGGGTCTTCCTTTATCCCGATGATTGTCAAGTCAAACTTTTTTGCTTCATTTATTAGAAACTGTCTCGCATTGTCATACATTGCTTCAAACAATGTTTCTGGAGTATAAATATAGTCGTAGATTAGTTGCAATAGAATTTTTTGTTTCTCAGCACTACTTTCAAATCCTATTCGAGTTGTTATTTCTTCTGTGATTATTTCGTATAAGAATTTTCCTGCTGTTGCTCCTGCTTTGAAGTATTCTGTATTATTGTTCTTTCTGGTATAATTTGGCAATTCAGCCTCGAAATACCCATTGATTTTGTTGAAAATTCGCTTGATGTAGCCTTGGTCATACAGGTCTAAAAATTTTTTCCATACCTCTTTATTCACATCGCTGTCTTTTGTTGAAAAGTGATATGCTGAAACATAGTCAAGGCTTGGGTACTTCTCGAAAAGTTTCATGACAGCTTCGGCTTTGTTCTTTTTATATGGTGCAGCTGTTTCGACGTCCGGTAGGTAGTATTTCGGCAACTTGTACATTCCGCACTGAACAGGCTTATACGGCTTTTGTGTCGTGTTTAACTTGCCCGCTTGCCTTAATTTACTTGTATCAAGAGTAAGAGTTTTCCCGCTTTTCTCATATTGCCTCCCTGTCGCATTCGCAAGCGGATTGCTTACGAATGCTTTCTCTCTCTGTCTTTTCATTGCTATTTCTTTTTTGCTGTTAATTCTTCAAATGCTCCTCTCAATTCGAGGAATACTTTTTTCACTCTTTTCTTATCCGATTTCAATGTCAGTTTCTTCAATATCAAACCCTCTGCGGCAAGCACTGCTTTCTTCTTGCGTAATTTCTTCGTTTTCTCCACAATCTGCAATGCCACGGAATAAAGAAGCCTGTCGCTGGTATCTTTCGGACACACCGTTAAGAAGTTGTCCAAAATCACCCAAAACCCCTGAAACTCTCGTGGACTTGGAAAACCCCAATTCTCCACGAGAGCTTCTCCTATTATTCTCTGCCACTCCTTTTTCGATAGCTTTTTCATATTTACAAATCTATTTTTTCGTAGTTGTAGTAAAGGAAAGCCACAACTATCAATATCACAATTCGCTCTATAAGCATTATCTTCAAACGTCCTTTCGATACTGCTGTCATTCTATTTATTCTTTTTGAGGGTATAGAGGTAATACACCGCCAGACCCAGCACGATGACCGTCATCACAATCAGAGTGTACTTGATTACCTCCCTACTCATCACTTTTTTTTTAAGATGTTCTGCGTTGCCGTGTCGAACTGAGCATAACAGTACTCCTTGAACTCTCCGACAGTTATCTTCCTATCCTTGTTAAGGTCTATACCCGGATTTGCGTCCGCAATGGTCGCTGCACTGAGCTTCGAGGTTTGGAGTATATAGTCGTCCGCCTTTCCGAGTGCAGCAGGGAAAAACGTTGCTAAATACAAGTCGGGATAACTGTTGAGTTTTGTGATGTAAGGCTTATAGTACTTGTAAACATAATCGAGTTGCTGCACGTTCGTCATCGCTTTCAACGCAGTCGTGCTTGTTCCCAATGCCTGTGCGGTGGCGGGCATGAACTGAATTAAACCAGTCGCACCACCTCTGCTGTTGACGGCTTGCGGATTAAGACGGCTCTCTTTGTACATTACTGCCATCAGCCAATTCGGGTCGATGAGCAACTTCGCACTTATGTTCTTGACTTTCGCCAAGAACTCCGCCTTATTGCTTTTGACGTAATTCTCGAATAACATCTTCTACCTCCTTGTCAAAAGATAAACCACCACGCACAAAAGCACAATCACGGTAACTTTCAGTTTCTTGATGTCCTTTCGTAACTCCTCCATGCGAGCATTGCCTCCGGCAAGCGTAATGTCGAACCTTTGCGGATTGAAGTAATCGTAATCCGGATAGTAAGCGTAGCACCAAAGGTCGTATGCAATCTTCGTCGGGTCTTCAACGCCGAACTCCGCAAAGCATAACTCCTGCATCTTTCTTTGTATTTCCTCTATCTCGTCTTGCGAGTTCGCCTCCGAAAGGTATCTGCCGTATTCTTGAAGATAAGCGATATATCGCTTCAACTCCTCATCTTGTAAATCTGTTATTTTCATCTTTCTATCTGTTTTTATTTGTTGTTTCAATTTCTTTTTCTTGCCAGCCAGCCAATCACAACAGCTGTTCCGAATGCGTAAGCTATCAGCCAGCCCGTACTTGGTTTATTCGCCTTTTCGTCGGCTTTTTTCAGCCTTTTATTCTCTTCTTTCAGCCATTTGTTCTGCTCTTTCGCCCTTTCGGTTTTTGCATCGAAAATCGTATCTCTGATAGTAATATAAAGCGGCTTCGTCTCGATGTGCTGCTCTATCAAAGTGTCCCGAATGATTGTCTCGATTAAAATGCTGTCCGTTTCAATCCGAAAGACAGTATCCTTGATAAAGCGATAGGTGGTGTCAATCTTTATTTGTGGCAGAGCTACTATCCGTTCCCGTACAACAGTTCTCTGTTGTTGGCAGCTGGTCGATAGACAACCTATGACGACAAGCAAAACGAAGACAGCTCTCTTTTTCAAACCGAACTTCAAGTTTCTGTATTCTCTCCTCCAATTTCTCTCTTTCTTCATAGTGTTTTCTTATTACGTCATTCAATCTTGTTATTTCGCTTCTCAACTCATCAAGCATATATTTCTTCACCCCTCTCTCCGGCAAAATCCAATCAAGCAATTTCGTTACAATCTCTTTCATTTCGACCTCCTATGCAAACTTCCACACCACAAATGCCAGCACTGCAAAGCCTGCCAAATAGAGTTTGTACTTTGTGGAGTATCTGACTTTCTCAAAAAAGGACATATTCGCCCACATCTCTTCCAGCTCGTCTTTCATGTATCCGACCCAATCGGACATCCATTGAAAGCCGTACCCGCTGTTGTTCCAGAAAATAGCACTTGCCTCGCTGACAGTCAGATTGGAACGATTGTCGAAATTAGCGGGGTCGAACTTCACGCCCGAGGCAATGATTGCGAATGTATCCGCCCAGAGACTGTTCTTATCACTATACGGCATCTTCGCCGCTGCCATCGTTGCGTTTATGTCGCCGCCAGAGGAGAGGAACTTATTCGTAATCGCAGCCTTTCCCGCCGCATGAATGATTTCGTCCTTGCGGGTGCTTTCGTAATATCTCCAATAGGTCTTCTTGTCTTTCTGTGTCTTCCAGAATGCCAAGCCCGTATTAAAAATTTTCAATCCGATATTTGCAATGGCAACAGCCGTGCCGACTGTGAAGTTCGCCATGCAGCCGTCTATTGCCTCGCCGAGTTGTTCGCTCGCAACACACCTTCTGTTCACTGCATCGTACTGCAAAAGATGTTTGCAAAGCAAATACTTACGCTCTTGGTCGGGTACGATTTTGAAAATCGTCTTCGTAATCTCTTGCCGTCTCTGCGGGGTGTCCGCCTCGGAAAGGTACTTCCCAATCATGTAGCAATCCGCCTTTATCTCATCGACGGACTTATTCTTGTAATGCCCCTCCTCGTGTAGCAGAATGATTACTTTCTCATAATCATCGAGCTTATCCCACATCGGTTTGTTGATATAAACAATACCGTTGTTTATATCGACCGAAGCGGGATTGTCTCCCATGTCCGATTTGTACCTGTAAATCATAATCGGCTACTTTTTGGCGAACCGCATAAGCAAGATGATGACGACAACAATTACAACACCTATCAGCAGATAAGTGAGAGTGTTGTCTTTCTCTTTCACTATGTTCACCTGTCCTGTTCCTTTCCCGCCGAAATTGAATATAGGCGAAACGATGTTGTCGAACAGCTTGACCAGCACATCTGTAATACCGTCAGCTGTCTTGACGTAATCGTCTATGTTCTTTTTCCCGCTTGAACTTGAACTGTCTGAACCGTTCTTTGCGTCTTCTCGCTCGTAGGTCTCTTCCAGAAGCTCGTCGATGGTCGGGTAGTCCCCTGCGTAATTAACCACAAGCGGGTTAGCGTTTCTTTTTATCCGTATGTGTCTCATAAGTTTTTCGTTTTATGCAAAAAGGGCGAGGCTTTTTTGTCTTGCCTCGCCCCTCAAATCTGTGTGTGCTTTGTATGAATTACAAACTCTGGTCTTCGGTGAAGTCGAATGTTATGTTGACTATCTCGCCTGCGTTTATCAGCCAGCTCATGAATGTGTCCTCTTGTATTCTCGTTCCTTTCAAGTCTTTGATTTCGATTTTCGTTGTCTGCAACATGTTCGGAGAAGAATACTTCGTCGGGTTGATGGATGTTGTCGATAAACTTTGAACCGGAGAAGTGGTCTTGAAGATAATCGGGTTGTCGAACTGGTCTTGCGATTGCACCTTGATGGTTATCATGTCTATCAGGTACACGTTCGCTTTAAGGTAGCTCAACAAGTCTCTTATACGAAACTGGTCGTTCAAGCTCTTTGCTCGCAAGAAATCTGTGTCTCCCTTTGTGTCCGGAATAGTCAGAGTGCCGTCCTGCATGACAGGTAACACGCCGTCGGTCATGATTGCGTCTATCTTGCCTTGCACGTAGTTTTGCACGGGTTCGGGGTTAGCGACAGTAAAGTGCAACTGTCCCTCGGTGTCTTTCGCCAATCCCATGGTGTCTATCGAACCGGCAAAGAGTGCAACGTTCTTTGCCTCGGGATACTTGTTCTCTATTCTTATGGAGAACGATTGTTTTATCGGACTTAATGCCATGTCTTACCTCCTTATTGTGCGTTTAGCGGGTTAGTAGCGTTGATTTTGCCTGCGAACTTCACAGTGCCGTCTGTCTTCTCTTTGCTCATTACGAGCGTGTAGTACAAGTATATGCCCAGAACCAATGCTCCTGCAGCTATCCAATGTACGTTCTTCTTCAAAAAATCCATAATCTGTTTTGTGTTGAATGAATACTTCTGTTATTTTGCAAGCAAAGGTAAGGAGGGGGTAATTCGGGGTTCGCTCGAAAAGTCCGAAAACCGCCGAAAAAGTCCGAAAACAACCGATAAACCGCCACCTTGCCGTTCATCGGCGGCGACCTCTCGCAAATCTGCACGGAAAAAATGGAAAAAGAAAACCGCCGCTATCTCACGATAGGAGCGGTCAATCAATGAGTAATACATTTGTATGTCGAACAAATACAATCCTATTCTTTTTCCTCCAACGCAAACACTTGTGCGTACAGCTGCTTGATGTCAATATTTGTGTAGGAGTAATCGATTTCGCTGAGATAGCAGATGAGACTACCGGAGTAATCGTCCGGTAGTTGATTTGGAAACCGCTCCGCCTCATGTACACTTATGCAGTTAGCTGACAATATTGTTTCGGCATTAGTTATGCTTTGATAAGGGAGACACTCGAAAGGAAGTAAATATCTTATCAATGTGCTTTTACCAATTCCTTGTTCTCCAATAAAAAATATATCCGTAACACCTCGGAGTATCTCTCTTATTACTCTCCTTACCCATTTGTCGGAATAATCTCGGTAACGGTATCCTTTATTCTCGTCGTTCTCGTCGAGTATTTTTGTTTCTGCTTTTACGAGTTTTTCCAACTCCGTAACTCTGTCCTTGCCGTCCCATTCGGGGAGGCAAGCAATAAAAAATTTAAACTCTGTCATCTGTATATCATTTTTTGAACCTGTCCATATAGTTCATTACATCTTCTCTCGTGGTCTTGCACCTTCTTGTTATCTCTCCTTTATTGTTTAAGCAGATTATTTCTAATATGCTACGCCAATAACCCCGCTTCATTCTTTCAATGTATTGAAGCCTTTGTTCTTTTGTCTCGAACTCTTCCGTCCACTCTCGAACGAAATAACCGTTGTATGTGTACAATTTAATGTTTACTTTCACCATGGTTTAATCCTCCTTTTGTGTTAAATAACAACCTCCTCGAAAGTCAAAACATAAACATTTTTGGTCGTATTTGTCGAGCATTTCTTCCGCTACTCGAATTACTTCTTCGATTTCTGTGTTCTCCTCGAAAAAGACTTCTTTTTCAAAGAAAAGCTCGCTACCATCTAATAGGTTGTCAAATGTTACTATCATAGATTTATTCCTCCTTTTCTTTTTCTTTGGCTGTCAAATACCAGCTTCCTTTGAAGCGATACCTTACGAAGTTCAAATTGTACTTGTCGAGGATTTCTCTCGCACTCCGAATTACTTCGCTAATGTCAACGGTATCCTCGAAAAAGACTTCTTTTGCGAAGTAAAACTCGCTACCATCTAATGGATTTTCAAATGTTACTGTCATATTACTTATTCTATCTCTATGTTATAATCTACAATGTCGTACTCTGCTTCATCTCTCAATAATGGATTGTCGAGAGGACAACGGTATCCTCCACATTCGCAATGGAAAAAATCTGCTACTTCTTCTTCCGTAACATTCCCTGTTACTTCTATTCTTAGTTCTACGTTCACTATCATATCATTCAAATTTAATTGTTGTTTGTCGTTGTAGCTCTTTTTTTATACCCTCGCAAAAGAATATAACTCTCCTTTAATTTCAAACCGTACAAAGTTTATGTTGTACTCATCAAGGATTACTCTTGCAGCTTGAAGTATTTCCTCAAATTTTACATTCTTCTCGAATACGACCTCTTTTGCGATGTAAGGTGCTTCTAACGACTCGAATTTTACTTTCATATCATTTCAAATTTAATTGGTTTTTGTCTCAAATTCTTTTATTGCGTCGAATAAATATTCTGTTATAGTGGGAATTACAGCATTGCCGCAATCTTCTATTCTTCGTTTGTCCACCCCTCGGAAAAACCCATCACTAATTCGTATATCATGTTGCATTGTTGCGGGGTTAATCCGTTCAAGTGGCATTGGTAGACTAATTTGTCTTGGTGGTCTGCTTCGTAGTATCTCTTGTAGGCACTCAAAGTATTCATGACACCTATATGGTCGCTCTTGCACGGAGTAGGCAACAACGAAACATCTCTTGCGGAGGTGTGGGTATCCAAACATTCTCGCCGATAGAGTCTGCCATTCCGCATTGTACCCGCTTTTCCACAGGTCGCAAAGGACGTATTCAAGCCCTCGAAAAGGGAGCATTGCAGAGTTCTCAATGAGTACGTATTGGGGTCTAACAGTGCGAATAATCCGGTTAAATTCGCTCCACAATCCCGACCGTTTGCCGTGTATTCCATAATCTTTTGTTTTGTCATTTCTAAATTTATTTTGTGCTTGGCTTATGTCTTGACAAGGGAACCCCCCAGAGATTATATCCACATAAGGAGGATTTTCCATCTTCGTAATATCTTCGTACTGTATCGTTTGCGGAAAGTGTCTCCGCAAAATCTTTCTTTTGTGTTCATCGATTTCGCAATTCCAAATCGTTGGTATTCCCGCTCGTTTCGCCCCCAGCTCGAACCCGCCTATCCCTGAGAATAAACTCCCGTGTGTCAATGTGTTTTCCCTCTTCATATCTATCGAGTTTGCATTTTGGTTTCAATTTCTTTTCTTGCATCTTTTCAATTCTTCTCGCACATACACGCTGCTTTCGTTCAAAACAACGGGATAGACGTGCTTTGTTGAATTTTGCATCCACACGCTTTTTCTCTCAAACCCTTGGAATTTAAGGGCTTTGCCGAGTGTGGTTTGATTGAATTTCAGGTTCGGCATGCAGTCCTGCAAAAAGAGTAGTATCTGACCGGCTTGCCAATAGTAAACCTCGGTTGCGTAGGTGTCGAGGTCTTCTTGTGTTGCAGGTCTCAAATAGAATTGTATCATGTCGAGTTCGGTCGTCGTGCTGAAAAATCGTCTGTTGTATTGTTTTTGCTTGTCCAATTCGTCCTTGTTCATGTCGCAGTCGAAGCCTGTTTTGTATAGGTAGTAGGCTTGCGAGTAGATTGCATCGATGTCGCAATTCTGCTTGTAAGCAAAGTTGATTTTTTTGAGTAGGAATGCGAGGTAACGCACGCTTCCTGTTGCGTCTGTCAAAAATTGCATTTCGTTGCAGTTTCCGAGGAACGAGCAACGACGGTCGAACACTCGTTCCATCCTGTCGTATGGTGGTCGGTATTTGAGCTTGGTTTTAGAGAGGATTGTTTTGACCTCGGCTTCGCTTGACTTATTCAATTTCGCTAACTCGTCGTACAGAATTAGGAAGTTGCTGCTTAGCTGTATGCTTTCGTCTTTGCCTTGCGGTATCTCCTCGCTCCAATAGTTCTCCAAGGCGGGAGGGCAAAGCCATCTGCAAAGCGAGGTCTTTCCGCTGTTCTGCTCTTCGCCTACGAAAACCAAAATCTGTTTATTGAAGTAGTTTTCCTCCAATGCACATTTCACCACTCTGACAAGCCATTTTTTCAGTTGCCAATCGAAGCGGTATCCCTCCGCTTCTTCTACATCTATATATGTAGCGAGTTCCCGAATAGGGTCGCCCGTATAAGGCGGCAGGCTTTCAAAATAGGCTCGATAAGGGTCGAAGCTCTTCACTCTGCCACTTCCCATGTACAAATCGAAGTCCGCTTTGCGGAACTTGAAAGGGTTCGTTTCGATTAGTTCAAGGAGCAAGGAGTTCCGCTCTCTGTCTGCAAAGACGGAATAACCGAGCTTGCCTCTCTCTCTGTATTCGAGCATAAGGCGGACTTCGTTGTACCGCAATTCCATGCGGTCGTTTATGTAGTTCTCCAAGTTCTCGAAGACGGGATTGTAGGATTTCTTTTCCTCTTCTGGTAGGACTTCTGTATTCATAACTACAACTCCTTCAGTCTTGGTATCAATTCATAGAGTTTTGCAAGGAACTCCTCGTTCTTTGCTTTATCCGTAAGCCATTCTTCCAAGTTCATTCTTTCTTGTTTCTTGTCATAGGATTTCCTCCATTCTTGGATTTTCTTATCCTCGGGCAATCCCGCAAACTCACAGTAGCTTTTGTATATGGATACATGTTCTTCGTTGTATGGATTGAATTTTTTCTCTAAGAGTTTGAGTATAAAAAAATGCTGGTCATTATATGCCTCGCCTGCTTCTGTTAATTCGACCTCGAAATAGTCGGGGTTTCGCTCTATCATGGTAAGCAACTTTGCAAAGCCCTGCTTTCCTGTTATGATTGCCCACTGTCTGGCTTCTTGCACTGCCATTGCGGTACGTATGCTTTTTCTTGCTTCGGTAGCAACGCCCTCTGCTTTCAAGGCTCGGTGTGTCCAATATTCCTGTTGAGTTTCGAGGTATTCGACATAGTCCCGCAATGCCTCCATCGTTGCAATCTCTGCGGTAACGCCTGCAATATCTTTGCCTTTCGCCTCAAGCAATGTCTTGAACCGCTGCTTGCTTTCTATAAAGTAGGTCAAATCGACCATCGCAGAGTGGAATGATTGTGTTTTCATAGCTGCACGCTTTGAATTTGTTTCTCGAATAATTCTCGAAACAGATTATCGATGTAGCTTTTCTCGATTTCGGAAATCGTGCTTTTGCCTCGGAGAGTGTTGTAAATCGATTGTCTTGACTTCCAATTAAACTTTTCGCTTAATTGGTTTCTCAACCGTCTTTGATTTTTCGGCGTGAGCAGCTCATATTGTTCGGAAAAATCGTACTTCATTTTTTTTGTCTCCTTTCTTTTTGCTACGTGTAAAATTATTTGTACTTTTGTCCTGCAAAAATAGAGACTGGTGTAACGAGACTCCAAAAAACGGAGCGAGACGAAAAGAAAAAGTGTTACAGAATTGTTACAGAAATTCGCAACAAGCCTATAACACTCGAAAAAATTGATATTGGTAATCAGTTACTTGAAAAATCGATTTTTGAAAATATGAAACGGCGTTTTATTTTTCTTTGTTCAAACAAAGATTGGATACAAATGACGATTTAATATTTCCTCATTCGCTCTATTGTGTCAATTCGCTCCTTTATTTGAATGATCTTAGAATCTTCTTCGTCAAATTCTTCTCGAGAAATGGTTAATGCTTTGTTGAGATATTGCAATGCCTTGTGATATTCGGCTTTATAAAAGTAAATATCTCCGATGTAGGAATAGACATCTACCAAAGCAGGGGAGTTGGAACCATAGTATGTTTCTTCTATTTTCATTACCTTACCATAGTAACGCAATGCTTTATTATATTTCTTTGTGTCAGTATAAGCACGCCCCAAAGCACTATATATATTGTAATTCTAAGGACTCTTTATCGCCAAACTGTTCATTTATTTTTCTTGCCGTATGATAGTATTGTAATGCTTTGTCATAGTCCTTGAGATTATGGTATTCCTCTCCTAAACAGAGAGATATAAATGCAAAATCGCGACTCTTTTTACCGGATATTTGCTTGTAAATTTCCTCTGCTTTATGATAATAAAGTAAAGAGTTGCCATTGTCATCCTTGTCGGCGTAAATGTGCCCTAATTGCTCGTATATACTTGCTAAATCCAAATTTGTTTTATCGTAAACCTGCTCGTATATCTTTCTTGCTTTGTGAGAAGATTCAAGGGCCTTATCATAGTCTTGCTTTACAGAATAAAGGAATCCCATTTGTCTATATAAAGATGATAAACAAAGACAATTTTTATTCAGATTCTGCTCTCCAATTTCAGTTGCTTTATTGAAATAAAACATGGCTTTATCGTGATTTCCTTTAATCAAATAAGCGTCTCCTATATTGCAATAGATCTGTATCCAATCGGAATCATCATCTGCCGAAACCGTATCTCCGAACTTTCTACCTCTGTTACAGTCTTCCGAAGCAAGACCTGAGATATGCATTATGTCAATGTAAAACAATGCAACATCACCAAGCCATTCCATATTGGTGGTATCAAGTAACGAACGTTCACCAAGATAATATACGACAGAATCAACTTGATCGCTTTCAGAGAATATTTTGGCTTTTGTCAAGTATTCTTCGGCTTTGCTTATTGTTTTATTATCGTTATTTATTTCTTGCGATTGTGCCTGTAGTCCGATTGCGACAGCAAGGCTCAGAATAAATAATACTGTTCTTTTCATCCATCCACTGTTTTTATTGTTTCAGTTATTATATTCACTATTGAAACCTATGTACGATTGCAAAAGTACAAAAAAACGGTATAATAAGTATTGCTTTCCTTTGGTAGATTATCTTTTTCTTGATTTCATCTGCTAATTGCAACATTTAATCATTCAAACAGACGATAAGAAAATCTCTTTTTCGCAAAGCAAAAAACAAGGGAGGGTGTTTACTTGTTTGTATTTGCTTTGATGGAAATTGTTTCGGGAGTGTTTGCGGGGTAATATAAGTTGAAACTTTCCGTTCTACAAGAGTGGATAAATGGAGAAAGAAAATAGCGATATTGTATGGCAGAGAAGGATTACAGCAAAGGGATAGAGGCTGATGCGGAAGCTATATTCGAGGTAATGGCTCGCAGGGTTTCGCAGGAGGAATTACAGAAGATAAAGGAGGCTTTCCGCTTGGCGTCGGAGGCTCACAGAAATCAGAAACGTAAAACAGGTGAACCATATATCATTCACCCCATTGCGGTTGCCCGTATCGTGGCAGAGGAGATGATGTTGGGTGCTAATCCGGTTATGGCGGCTTTTCTGCATGATGTTGTCGAGGATACTTCTTATACGATTGATGACATAGAGGAACGTTTCGGCAGTGATGTGGCTTTTCTTGTGAAGGTGGTTACCAAACAGAAGAAAGAACATTATGAAATGTCCAAACAGTTGGATAATTTCAAGCAGATGTTGGACTCGATGAAGTATGATATCAGGGCAATTCTCGTAAAACTGGCGGATCGTCTGCATAATATGCGGACGCTTGAAAGCATGCGTCCCGATAAACAAATGAAGATTGCGGGTGAAACGGATTATATTTATGCACCTCTTGCCAATCGTCTTGGGTTGTACCGTATAAAGACAGAGTTGGAGAACTTGAGCTTTCGTTATCGCTGTCCTCGTGAGTACGCTCAAATGGAGGAGATGTTGCAAAAGGACAGAGAGGATAACAGGGAGGCTCTTGATATTTTTGTAGGACAGATAGAGAAAATCCTTTCTTCTCATGGAGTAGAAGCAAGGATTGAAACGGAGTATCGTATGCCTTACAGCATTTGGCGAAAAATGCAAAAGGAGCAGAATGATTTCCAACACATAGATTTCAAGCATTATGTGAATATCATCTTCCCTGAGACTTTGAAACTGACGGAGAAAAACACTTGTCTTTTTATATATTCGCTACTTACGGACAGCTTCAAGGAAAAACCGGGAAGTATTTCCAATTATGTGGATAATCCTAAGGAGAACGGTTATCAGAGTTTTCACTTGAAACTTCTTTCCGAAAGAGGGAAGTGGGAGGAAGTTCATATTTGCAGTGAAAGAATGGTGAGGGATTCAAGTCTTGGTTGTGTATCGTCAAGAACGGAGGGGAATATAGCAATATGGTTAGAGAAATTCAAAGAGGTCTTGAAAGATATAGCATATCATGGTTTGCAGGATGGTTTCATAGAAAACGTTGTAACGTCTTTCTATAATGATGACATAATGGTATTTACCCCGAAAGGCAAGTCGGTTATTCTGCCTAAGCGGGCGACTGCTTTGGACTTTGCATTTGAAATTCACAGCAAGTTGGGGCTGCATGCCAAGGTTGCACGCATTAACGGAAAATTATGTTCCGTCAAAACAGAATTACGACGTGGCGATTGCATAGAGATAGATTCGGATAATGAGGTTGAGCCACAGGCGGATTGGATTGATCATGTACTTACTTATAAAGCAAAGAGGCATTTGAAGACATTTCTTTCAAAGACATATTGTCCGCCTTACGAAAGATGTCCGCATTGTCTTCCTATTCCGGGCGAAGAGGTGGTAGGTTTCAAGGAGACAGACGGCAGTGTGAGCATACATAAGAGGAATTGCCCTGTTGCCATACGGCTTGCATCACAGTATGGGGACAGCATAGTATCGGTAGACTTCCGTGAGGAGAAAGACTTGCTTTATCCGATTTGTATTCACATCAAGGCAGTGGACAGGTATCACTTGTTAAGCGATTTGACCGACTGCATAACCAACAGGCTCGGACTTTCTATGACAAGCCTCCATACGATTACGGAGGATTTTATTGTCGATTGTCGCATAGGCTTCGGCATACATTCTTTCGGAGAGTTGGAGGATATTATCTCTCACATCTATAAGATAGAGGGTGTCGAGGAGGTGATGACGGAAGAAGATAGAGGATAATTCTTATCACTGATATTACGTAGCGAGGCAATGATACAAGTAATGAAAATCGGATTGCTGCGTATTTTGGCTCATGTTATCGGTATGTCTTTTCAAGAGTGTTTATCGTTCTTTTGAATATTATCTTGCATAATTGGCGATGAAACGGTTTTATGACTGCAAAATATAGTTGTCCCATACGATTATGAAGTTTGACTCTTGTACTTATCGACACGTAACAGCTGTTGTGTTCGATACTATTCTTTGTTTGAAGCAAAACATTCAAGTAAAGGTGTTTGTCATCTTTGCTTATGGTCGCAATATTCTCCGACTCAATTTTGATCAAATCGGAAAATCTTTTTTCTCCTTTTAAGCCGAAAATTTTCACGATGGCGTTTCGTAAACTCATCAATATTGTTACCCATTTCGGCAGTGCGAAGAAATGGTCGGAAAACTCTTTTGCACCGATCGGATGTGAGGAGTGAATGATACTATCGAAGCAGTCGATGTAATCCCATGCCGCTTCATCGGTTTCGATATTCATATTCTGTTGATATGATGGCTTTGTTATATTCTCTTGTTTCATGAAAATGAAATGGCTATTCAGAACAAAAAAACAGAGGTAAAAACTTTCGCTTCCACCTCTGTCTTTAAACTAATATGAAAAAAAAGAATCTTCTAATTGTTCACTATGTTTTGGAACTCTATCAAGGATAGGTATCTTTTGAATTCCAAATCAGTTTTAGCTTGGTACTTGTAAGCAGGTTCTTGTTTGCAAGCCTCTTTCAAGTTCTTGGTCAAACCGGGAACATCGTCCAAGCGAGCGTAGCATACTGCTCTCAAATAATATACTTCCGCTGTTTGATCCATGCAGCAATCCAACGTTCTTATTGCATTGCCTGTATTACCGGTCAAAAGTTGCAAAAGTGCAAGATTGTAAGTGCATTTTCTTCCATCAAGTTTCTCGGCAGCTTCTTCGTATTTGCCTTGTTTGATAAGAATGATTGCTTCGTTCATTTGAGCTTGCTCATTGCCTGCGGCTACCGACTGTTGGATATAGTCGTTTGCAGCATTGACATCTTTGTTTGCAAGGCTTAGAAGTGCAAGATTGGATAGTATTTCTCCGTTGTTTGGAGATAGCTTATCTGCTGTTTCAAGAAATCTTTTTGCGTCTTCGAGTTGATTCAAATAAAGGGCAACAGCTCCGGCATTGTTCCATGCTCCCCATTCGGAAGCGAAACGTTCGGTTGCTGCGGTATATATTTGAAGTTTGCTTGCGTAGTTATGTGTGAGAGTAGCTGCATACATAAGTTCGTCATAGGTAAGTTTGTCCGGGTCGGATACTGCCATCTTGGCTATTTCCTGCTCTGTTTTTTGCACTCCGGAGAAGTTGAAGGCAATCTCTCCTCTACGTAGCGTAGGCAGTATTTCCTCTTCAATTTGGCTGAATACGACTGACATATTCCTTATTTCTTGTTCTCTTCTTATTTTGTCAGGTTGAGATTTGACAACGTTGATGACAGTATTCTTTTCTTTCAAAGAAGAACCTTCCACCAAACGTACGAAGTTTTCCCAGTCTTCTCCCTTGGCACTTGAAGTTATGACAACGTCTTGTTTTGCCTGTTCAACGTATTTCTTTATGTCGTTCTTCTTTATATTCTCAGCTTTAGCTCTTTCCGTCAAGGCTTCTGTCAACATTCTATCAACCAAATTTACGGTTGTTTCGGCTCTTTTCTTGGATAATCCAATGTTGAAACTTTCTTCTCCCTCGGGTGAAGCCCATGCGTTGACAAATATCTGACGCGGTATTTGATTGTTAACGATGTAACTCTTCATGCTTTCATAGCTTCTTTTGGCATCCATCTTTTTATTGAGCTTATTATCCCAATTAAGCGATGCCATATTAACTGTGAAATAAATGTCGGTTGTCATTATTTCGTCAGTATTCACTGCGTAATTGGCAGGTGCCATGCTCAAATCACCTCTTATATCCACCCTGTTGGAAGTTGAGTTTACGCCTTCGGCTATCTTTACATTTCCAAGTTTCAATGCTCCCTGATTTTCCATGGCTTCACTCCATGTGGCATTTGCTTCGTTGACTTCTTTGGCTTTATATGCTATCGGATTAAGATATAGCTTTGCACTTTCCATTCCTTGGCGATATGCAACCGTATCTTTGTAAACGAATCTGCCGCCACTGCCCTTTTCTATCGTTTTACCATTACCCTCAACCTTGGAACCTTTCAAATTCATAGGAGACAAAATCACCTCTCCTGTTTCCCAAGTCAATACGGGTTGCAAATAAACGACGGCATTTTTTTGGAAATACTTTTCAGGAATGTTTCCGTTGATTGTAACGACAACTTTGTCTCCATGCACTTCCATAGGGTTAGGCGAAATCTGATACCTTACAGTATTGTGCTTCTTTTGCATTGTTTTGATGCTGCCGCAGGAGCCTGCAAGCAAAGCAATTCCCACACAAACAGCCACTGTTCCCAATATTCTCTTTCTCATATTCAAAATGATTTGTTATAATACATCTCTAATTCACTATGCCGTATCTGCATAATACAGCCTTGCAAAAGTAGTAATAAAAACCGAATTGGAAGAGATTGACTCGGATTTTTATCATTTAAGCCTGCTCCTTTTCAAAAGATAGGGCAACATTATTTGATCAAAACCCTTGTTTATATCGGCTTCAATGAAGTCAATCTTCATATTATTGCATTGATTTCTTATATATTCTGCTTTGGCTTTTACTTCTTCGCAATACTTATCCCTTATTTCCGAAGGTGTAAGCTTTACTTCCTCCCCGCTTTCCACATCAATGAAACGATATGGTCGCTCTTTATAATCCAATTCTATTTCTTTTGCCTTGTCGCAAACATAAAACAGAATAACCTCATGTTTATTATATGTCAGGTGTTGCAAAGATTCTATCAGTTCATCTGCCGAGGTTGCAACTGAAAAAAGGTCTGTGAAGATTATAACAAGGCTGCGTTTGTGAAGCACTTCCGCAAGTTTATGCAAAGCTTTGTCTATTCCGGTTGTCTTATTCTTTATTTTCTCGCTTAGAATTTGTTCAAACAGCGTAAAGATATGCTGTTTATGTGCGAAGCTTGTCCCTGTTTCGGAACAGTATTCCAAGTTTTCGCTCACAAGAGAGAGAGCAAAAGCATCTCTTTGCTTGTAAAAAAGATGGCAAAGGCAGGCTGCCGCATACACGGAAAAAGAAAACTTTGTCGGATTCTTAAAATCCGCCTTTCTATCATAAGGAAAATACATGGAGGAAGAGGTGTCCAAGACCAACATACATCGCAAATTCGTCTCTGCTTCGTACTTTTTGACAAAGAGTTTATCGGTCTTTGCGAACAGCTTCCAATCGATATGCTTGGTCGATTCTCCCGAATTATAGAACCTATGCTCTGCAAATTCGACCGAAAAACCATGAAAAGGACTTTTGTGCAAGCCGGCCATAAAGCCCTCAACCGCCTTTCCCGTCTTAAATTCTATGGAATCATAACGCCTTAACTCCTCTTGCCGTTCTAACATATAAAACAAACGAAAGGCAGATAGCCCGAAGTGCCTTCTGACACCCACAACTTCTGTCTCTCGATTTCCTTTAATCAGATTTACAAATACTTTTCTATTTTCTCTGCAAAAGCACTTTTCGGATTTGCTCCAACCATCTTATCGAGCAACTCTCCATTCTTTAAGAATATCACAGTTGGGATATTCCTCACACCGAATCGAGCGACCACCTCTGCGTTTCCGTCAACATCGCACTTTCCAATCACCGCCTTACCCTCGTATTCCTTTGCCAATTCATCGATAATAGGGGAGACTTTCTGACAAGGACCGCACCACGTAGCCCAAAAATCCACCACAATCAATTTGTCTTTCTCTGCTGCCACTGTTTCAAAAGTAGCGTCTGTAATCTCTAATGCCATAATTTTATATCTTTTGATTCGACCTTACAATACAATAAACTCTTCGCTGCAAAGATAAGAATTATTTGTCTTATACACCTGCACTTTGTCGAATTATCTAATTGCAAAACAATATTTCATTCGGAAAAACAAGGTGAAATCATGATTATTCCTTATTTTTGCAATCTCTAATACTACGTTGCCGATGCCAGAAAACCTTATCTCCAAACTTTGGAACAACCCGAAAAACAAAAGACTTGTCAAAGATTTCCTTTTGTTTTCCGCAGCAACCGTAGCTTTCCATTTTCTATATTGGAACACTGATATGAACAAATGGCTCTTCGGACCCTTCACAAACAGCATTTTCAACCTTTTTACAAGCATCGCATACGAAGGAAGTCGCATTCTGATGGACACTTTCAGCAGTCTTACATACGATTGTTACGACAACAGCTTCGCCTTTTACACACAAGACATAAAAGGAATAAAAAACCATTTTGCCATAATGGAAGTGGTACATGACTGTTCAGCCATAAAGCAACTCATGCAATTCCTTCTTATAATGCTGCTTTGCCCTAACAAACTCTGGAAAAGGCTCCTCTATTTCAGCCTTGGAAGCATCATCATACTTCTTTCCAACATTGTGAGAATCTTCCTTTTGACCGAACTGTTCGGCCATAATCCCGACTCATTTCAATACTATCACGACTGGGTTGCAAGACCTCTGATGTATATTGTCATATTTTCCCTATGGGCAATCTGGATACAATTCTTCGCATACAAGAAAAACAAAGCACCGAAACAATCCTGACCACCCCATATTTCCCCATATTTCGCCCCGTCTCTCACCATCTCAGCACCATTTCCCTCTTTTCTGTGAGTGTTTCCGCTACTTCCACACCTTGCAAATATGCTTGAAACATCGGGTTGAATAAGAAAAAAGCACCGGCTTCTGACTTGAAAACCAGTGCATGCAATGCTTATCGTTTAATCTTCTATTTTTCTTTTTCCGCAGCAGGCTTGGCTATGGATTCTCTCATCTCGGTATCGGCTTTGATGTTCTGCATTTTGTAGTAATCCATTATGCCGAGGTTTCCTTTGCGGAACGCTTCCGACATTGCCATCGGCACTTCGGCTTCTGCCTCAATGACCTTGGCTCTCATTTCCTGTGCCTTCGCTTTCATTTCCTGCTCCACGGCAATAGCCATTGCTCTACGCTCCTCCGCCTTTGCCTGTGCAATGTTCTTGTCGGCATTTGCCTGATCGATTTGCAACTGAGCTCCGATGTTCTTTCCCACGTCTATGTCTGCTATATCTATGGAAAGTATCTCGAATGCCGTTCCCGTATCCAAGCCTTTCGAAAGAACGAGCTTCGATATGGAATCAGGATTTTCCAAAACCTCCGCATGCGTCCGTGCAGAACCGATTGCGGTAACTATACCCTCACCCACACGGGCAAGAATGGTCTCTTCTCCTGCTCCTCCGACGAGTTGCCTGATATTCGCCCTTACCGTAACTCTGGCTTTTACTATCAACTGAATACCATTGCTTGCAACGGCTGCAACGGAAGGCGTATCCAACACCTTGGGATTAACAGACATTTGCACTGCATCCAATACATCTCTACCTGCCAAGTCGATGGCTGTGGCTGTATTGAAATCCAAAGCTATGTTCGCCTTATCCGCAGAGATAAGAGCATTGACGACGCTGCGAACATGACCTCCTGCCAAATAGTGAGCCTCCAACAAGTCGCTGCTTAAATTCAAGCCTGCTTTCTTGGAGTTAATCATTGCATTGACAATGATTGCAGGCGGCACTTTACGCCAACGCATAAAGATAAGTTGAACGAGAGATATTCTGACCCCGTTCAAAACGCATTGAAACCACAGATTTATAGGTACCAAATAGAAGAATACCAACAGCAGTACGAATGCCAATACGATTATAAAAACAATTCCGCTCATGATAATTTGATTGTTTGGTTATTACTCTTGTTTATTTCTGTTCCTCTCTTACTCTTATCCTGTTCCCGTCTATTGCCTCCACAATAAGAGGCGTATTCGGTTCGACGTATGAAGTAGAGGTATAAACCTCCAACCTTTGTCCGTTTATCTCAGCCATTCCCATAGGTGCCAAACGGGTTATCGACATACCCTTATCACCAACATGGATTTCCGTTTCGATGGTATTGACCTTGGAATCTATCTCCTTGTTTAGCGAAAAGCGTTTCCATGTTTTCGTTCTGAGGGAATATACCAATAATATAATGCAAATGGCAAGCGAAACGACAATGGAAACTACACCATACACCGCACCATATTGCATAAACACCTCATAAATACCGTAAATCAGCAAACCCACTCCGCACAAGCCCGCAATGGTTGTACCGGGTATTGCAACCAATTCCAAAACCAACAAAGCAATTCCGCCCGTCAACAAAAGTAAAATCAAAAACACGTCCATAGAATTATCGTTTTTCAGGTTTATTCTTTCTTTTTACCGAACCTCCGCACTAAGTCCCTTTTTCAAAAGTTCGGAACACATCTGTTTCAACTCGTCATAGCTTCCGTGCTTAACGGCACACAAACCCTTATAATGGATTACGTTCGTGCAATTAACGGCTTGTTGCCTGTTCAGTCTGCATATATGTTGCAAACAATCTATGACGTAATCGAAAGTATGGAAATCGTCATTGAAAACAATCAATTCGTTTCCACCCTCTTGTTCGCAAAGCAAAGATAAGCCGCCTTGCGTTTCCGTTGAAACATCATGCCTCTCCATATCATTCTACATTCTTTCCGGAACCTCTATTCCCAACAAATGCATAGCCGTCTTTATCGTCGAACCGACGAAATAAGTAAGACACAAACGCATTTGTCTCGTATCCGCATTCTCTTCCCTCAAAATCGGAGTGTCTTGGTAGAAAGCATTGAAACTCTTTGCCAAATCGAAAACGAAATTGGCAATCAATGCCGGCGAGTAAGTGCTGCCTGCCTGTCTGACAACGGCAGGAAATGAATACAAAACATTCAAAATCTCCTTTTCCTTGGCGTTGAAAGCAAAATCTCTGCCGAGTTGCAAGGATTTCACATTTATTCCATCCTTCTCCTCCGCCTTACGAATGATGGAACAAATCCTTGCATGAGTATATTGAATGAAAGGACCTGTGTTTCCGTTGAAATCGATGGACTCTTCGGGATTGAACAACATGTTTTTCTTCGGATCGACTTTAAGAATAAAGTACTTCAACGCCCCCAATGCCAACTGCGAATAAAGCCTGTCGGCCTGCTCCTGCGTAAAACCATCGGTCTTTCCATGCTCTTCGGTTTGCACCTTTGCCGTTTCCACCATCTGTTCGATCAAATCGTCCGCATCGACCACCGTCCCCTCTCTCGATTTCATCTTTCCGTTAGGTAATTCCACCATTCCGTACGAAAGATGGTACAAATCCTTTGCCCACGCCATTCCGAGCTTCTCCAAAACGAGTTTCAACACGGCGAAATGATAGTTCTGCTCATTTCCGACAACGTAAATCAGCCTTTCAGAGCCGAAGTCCTCATGTCGCAAACAAGCCGTTCCCAAATCCTGAGTCATATACACCGAAGTACCGTCCTTTCTCAACAACAACTTCTCGTCCAAACCGTCTTTCGTCAAATCGATCCACACGGAGCCGTCCTCCCTACGATAGAACACACCTTTTTTTAAACCTTTGTTTACAAGGTCTTTGCCCAAAAGATACGTCTCCGACTCATAGTAAACCTTATCGAAATCTATTCCCAACTTGGCATACGTCTCTTCAAAGCCCTCGTAAACCCAAGCATTCATCTGCCTCCATAAAGCCAAAACCTCTTCGTCCTTTTCCTCCCACTTCTTCAACATATTCTGAGCTTCCAACAATATCGGAGCATTTTTCTCAGCCTCTTCCTTTGCCATTCCCTCGGCAACCAAGTCGGCAATCTCCTGTTTGTACGCCTTATCGAACGCAACGTAATACTTTCCGACCAAATGGTCGCCTTTCATGCCGCTGCTTTGTGGTGTTTCCCCTCCCGAAAACTTTTTCCAAGCAAGCATGGACTTACATATATGTATGCCCCTATCGTTTACAAGGTTCACTTTCTTGACTGCATAGCCGTTCGCTTTCAATATCTCAGCAACAGACCAACCCAAAAGATTGTTTCTGATGTGTCCCAAGTGCAAAGGCTTGTTCGTATTAGGGGAAGAATATTCTATGACGACAGGTTTATCGCTTCTGACAGCCATGTAACCGAAAGTCTCATTCCTGAAATTTCGTCCGAGAAAGTCTTTCCAATAATTTTCGCTTACAACGAAATTCAAAAATCCCTTTATCACATTGTAACTCTCCACCCATTCGCAAGCGGAAACGACAAAATCACCTATCTTGTTCGCAAGCTCCACAGGATTCTTGCAACCGCACTTCTGCATGTAAGGAAAAACGACAAGGGTGAAATCTCCCGTAAATTCTTTCTTGGTAGCCGTAAGAGCAATGGTTTCAGGAGCAACTGCAACACCGAATTCCTTGTTCAAGGCTTCCGAAACCGATTTCTGTATCAGTATATCTATCATTTCAAAAACAATTAGTCTTCAACGTCGGTACAATCGACCGATTTGCAAAGGTAATAAAATTCTTATGACTTTCCTATGCAGGGAGATAAAAAAAG
>OQWE01000056.1_pt1 | contig 32472 bp, 29 predicted proteins | sample 1691591 | NCBI WGS metagenome assembly OQWE01 (sample SAMN03418265, study PRJEB22391) | human gut metagenome | biome: human-gut; feature: organic feature; material: feces | host: Homo sapiens | place: Tanzania | collected 2013-01
ACAGAGTGTTCCCTCGCAGCGGCAAAAGTCTTGATGTTTTTCTTGCATTGGTCAGAAAAATCGAAGCCTCAGATAATGTAAACTTGATTTGTGGCAAGGGGGTTGAAAAAATCTTGATTGAAAATAATACTGTCAAGGGCGTAAGGTGTTTTGATGGCGAAATATTTCGCACTGATAAGGTTTTGCTTTGTTGTGGCGGAGAGTCTTATCCTGCAACAGGTTCTGACGGTGATGGCATAAGGCTTGCTCATGCAGCAGGACATAAGATTACACCTACCATGCCTGCTTTGGTAGGGATAAGAACGAAGATTGCACACCCTGCAAGCCTGCAAAATTATACTGTAAAGAATGTTCAAGTTTCAATCCTTAACGATAAAGGGGAAATATTGGAGAGTGATTTCGGAGATATAAGTTTGGACGAATACGGCATTGCAGGACCTGTTATTTTGAGGCTGAGCCGCAAGATTGCAGAAAGGTTATATAGAAAGGAAAAGATGTTGGTGTCCGTTGATATAAAGCCCAAATTGAGTGAAGAGAAACTCAAAAAAGAAATAAGCAGGGTTCTGCAAGAAAGAGTGGGGCAGAGCTCGGATAATATTTTAAGAGCATGGCTGCCTGAACCCCTTGTACGGGATTATAAGTTTTGGTTGAAAAAGCAGAAGGAAAACAGAGAAAGGCAGAAAGGCAGGCTCAATAACGCAGATGCCATATTGCGATACCTTAAATATAATAAGGATGAAATAATAGGCGACATGGGTTGGTATGAAGCCGTGGTTACCAAAGGCGGAGTGGATTTATCACAAGTCGATTGCCGAAATATGCAATCCAAAATAGTGAAAGGATTGTACTTTGCAGGAGAAGTCTTGGATTTTGATGGTGATACAGGCGGTTTTAATTTGCAAATAGCTTTTTCAACAGCCGCATTGGCTTGCCGGAATATGCAATAAACAATCTATGAAAAGAAATCTGTTTTTTATATCTGTATTGATGTCTGTTTTTTGCGGGTTTGCGCAAGTAAAATATGCTCCCATAGACAAGAAAGACTTGGAAAGAGCCGGCAGATTGCTTATGCAAGAAAGATTTTCAAGTCTTTTATCCGACAATTATCTGTCAATAGGATTCATGGATTTCGGTCCCGTCGAGCGTTTCGCAAGTTATAATCCTGTGGAGGGAGTAAGACTGAGACTGAGCGGCAGAACCAATTCAAAACTAAGCAAACGCATAGGGTTTAATTGGCTTTTGGCTTACGGAACAGAAGATAAGAAGTTGAGATACGGACTTTCTGTAGGTATAAGTTTCAAACGAAAACCGACTTCTGTTTATGCCTTTCCTGCAAATGCTTTAACTCTTTCATACGAAGACAACAGCTATATGCCGAATACGGCAAATTATGATGTATTATACTATTCTTTTGCTCCGTGGAGGAATTACTATCTCTCTTATAATCGAAAAATTTCGATGACATACCTTTACGAACATCGTTCCGGACTTGGCTTTTCTCGTACTGTGGGATTTCGCAGTCTTTATTCCAATATCTACTATGATGGAGAAACGAGTTTTGAGACACTTGATAAAGATTGCGAATACTTGAATGCAGGAGTGGAAATATTTTTCCGGCCTACGCGTAAACATAAGAGCAAAAGAAGTCTGAACTCTCGTTTGAACAATTTACCTACAAATCTTTCCGCCAACTACACTCACAATTTTCTTCTCAACGATTTCAAAAAATCATACAGCACAATATCCTTTACAATAGCCGAAAGAATATTCATCGGCAAAAGATTTGCAACAGATATAATGGTAAAAGGCGGTAAGATAATGGGAAGTGCCAATCGGGGACTTTATTTCACTCCTATGCAATCTTTCGGAATAATATCCGATGCTTATGGTTTCAATCTCCTCGCATTCGATAAACGGTTTTACAGAAAAGAATACCTGCAATGCTTTTTGCAAATCAATACGGGAGGATTTTTTTCCGATATGCTACCTTTTTTGAAACAATACCGAATGAATGAATTTGTGTATGGCAAATCCCTATATGGTGAATACAAACCATATTACGAAGTCGGTTTAGGCGTAGACAATATCTTATCCTGTCTCGGAGTGGAGGTAATACGTTCTTTTTCCATGGAAGAGGATTCTCATGGCGGATTTTGGGGTTGCAGGCTAAGATTGAGGTATTAGATCGCAATTTGTTTTCAGTATTTGCCCAATCAAACGATAAACCGATTTCTTTCTTATTCCGTACAAAATAAAATTAAGGTTGTATCTTTGCATAAATAAGCAAGCATATTACATATGACGAAAGAACGGACTTTACATATCACAATCAACTCCAAGGGAGAACAGACTTGCGGAGATCTTGGCATTTCCACCGATGAATGGCTTGACTTGCTTCGCAAAGAACAAGCCCGACGCTATATAGAAACTCTATCATATTTGCTAAGAGAACAGGGGCATAAAGCTTCGTGTACAATGCTAAGTGCCAAATATGGAGAACCTTCTCAACATTATAATGGGAAAGTAACCGGCTTTGCAAAATGGGTTCAAAAGGAGCTTAATCGATTTAATATTAAGGACACTGAAGGCGATAATGCATATTGGTGCATTCCGATGGAGAAAGGCCGGCATTCCCCTAAGGGTTTTATATGGCTGATGCGTAATGAACTTGTTGAGGCATTGCAAATGTATCTCATGGAAGTTGTTATTCATCAATTTGAAAGCAGCAAATCGTCTGCTTCAATCAATGAGATGAAAGGCGAGGGCTTTTATGATGATGAACTATACCAAATAATATGCAACTACTTCGGCATTGAATGCGAAGACATAGACAAGAGACCAAAGCACTTTACCGAAATTATCAACGGCTTTGCTGCTAAATATGGCGATAAAGTGCAAGAGATAATACAAATTGAATTGCCAAAGTACGATGCTGTACAGGCATTGTTCCTGTGCATGAAAGAATATATGGGAAATATGAAAAAAGAAACAAAAGATAAGAAATACACTTGGATACCATACTACAAGGAGTTTGCCGAAAAACTATTACAATTTCGAAGCAATCGTAAAGAGTTATTGGTTATGATTTACAATCATCGTAAGGAATTACATGTTGATTATCTTCACGACAAAGAGGGAAAAGATGATTTGTTGACAGATATTGATCCATTTTCCATTTTTGGTATTTTCAATAGACATATAGAACATCTCAATAGGTTAAATGCCGTTCGAATATTCAAGGATTTGTTAAATCTTAAATCTCCTATACCGGATGATTTCGAGGGTGTTCCTATACTTAACAATCAGAAGTCTTATTTCTTCGGATATAGAGATAAACGTAACGAGAATGATATAGAGAACCTTTGGATTATATTGGAAAAAATCATCAATGACGAAAATATTGAGGACGCTTTCAATAAAGTCATCAGGCAATACAATATCAACATAAATATCACAATGGCTTTATTCTGGGTTCGTCCTAACGATTTTCTTGCTCTTGATACTAAAAACCGCACCTATTTAGAAAGATACAAGATAATTCTCCCCAACATTGTGCCGGAATACAAAAAATACAAAAGGATTATAGATGATATTCATAGAAAAATGGAAACAAACGAAATAAGAGAGAAAACATTCTACGAACTATCCGCAAATGCGGAGAAAAATCATCTGATAGATACACAAATTGATAATATTCAATCTAAATATGCCGAGTATATCGAACTTCTCAAAGAAACTCACAACTTGGTACTCACCGGTGCCCCCGGTACTGGAAAAACCTACATGGCTCAAAGAATAGCAAAAGGCATGGGTTGCGCAGAAGACGAAATATGTTTCGTGCAATTTCACCCGTCGTACGATTATACGGATTTTGTGGAAGGATTACGTCCGATTGAGAATAGCGACGGGCAGATAGGCTTCGAGCGTAGAGACGGTGTGTTTAAGGACTTCTGCAAAAGGGCTGTGAAAAACCTTATCGATTCCAAGAAAAGCGTGGAAAGCCTTACCAATGAGCTGTCTTGGGAAGAAAAGTTGCAACAATTCATTGAAATCGCAATAGAGAACAACACAATATTCAATCTATCCGTTGGCAGCGAATTTACAATCGATGAAATCAGGCAACGTATCATTATTATACATAACGAGAAGAACGAGAAAGCCAAGCAAATCGCTGTAAATGCCGACGAAATAATAGAATTGCTCGCTAATAATGTACAACTCGACAACGTTAAAGATATACGAGATTACTTCAAACGGAAATTTCCTACGCAAGCCGACTCTTATGCTTTTGTCATCGTAAAAGCCATCCGTAAAATGAAGACACCGACACCGGACGCTCCTGCAAACAAAGTGGAACGCAAACCTTTCGTCTTTATCATCGATGAAATCAACCGTGGTGAGGTCTCAAAGATATTCGGAGAATTGTTCTACGCCATAGATCCGGGGTATAGAGGCAACAACGATGTACGAGTAAAGACGCAGTATCAGAACCTCGTCCCCGATACAGATGTCTTTGCCGAAGGATTCTATGTACCGGAGAATGTTTATATTCTCGCAACCATGAACGACATCGACCGCAGCGTGGAGAGCATGGATTTTGCGATGCGACGTCGTTTCACTTGGAAAGAGGTTCTTCCTGCCGATACAGACGATATGCTTGATGTATTGGATTGTGCAGATGAGGCAAAAGCAACCATGAACCGCCTCAATGAAGTCATATCGACCACCGATGGTCTCGGAACGGCATACCAAGTCGGTCCATCTTACTTCTTGAAGTTGAGAGATAACGGAAATGATTTCGATAAGCTTTGGAAGATGAATATCGAACCTTTGTTGAAAGAATACCTTCGCGGTTTCCGTATGGCAGATGAGATCTTAAAGAAGTTGAACCGAGCATACTTTGCAGACGAAACAGCAGAAGAAAATTGATGCGAATTGATCTGACAGACAACACCATCGGAGGAAATAATTGCAGGACATATTCGAGAAAAGACATCTCTGCACTCTTTCCCATTGCCGACAAAAAGATTTCAGATCTATGTCGTGAGAATGAAAAGTTACTCATTTTCCCTGACAGCCTACGGGAGGCGTATGATAAAATCGGCGATGAAACTCTTTTGTCCATATCAACCACAGATGACCCGGAGCGTGTTTATATCTGCACAGGCAACATCATGGGCTTTATCGGAATCGGCAATCTTAAAATCAAAATAAAGTCGAGGTTCGACGAAGGGCGAGATGATTACTTCCTTCATTATATGTTGCAAAAGGTTTTATCTTTCAGCCTTTTCGATTTGAATCATGACAACGAATGGGAAGACATCTTTGACTTCGTCATGTTTATGTTCCCGTATTTTTTGAAGAACGCCTTGCGTCAGGGCATTTACAGAGAGTATCGAACCATCAGGCACAATGACTCCGATGTAAAAGGCTCCATCGATCTTAACAGGCATCTTCGGCTCGATACCCCTTTCATGGGTAAGGTCGCCTATTCCACCCGAGAATATGTGCCGGACAATAATATGACGGAACTTATTCGTCATACAATCGAGTTCATGAAGACAAAGAAATACGGTAACGCAGTACTCGACATCGACAGGGAAACAATCGACAACGTAAACTCGATTATCAGGTACACCCCCTCTTACAACAAACAAGAACGCAGTAACATTATCAGCAAAAACCTGCGGCAAAAGAGCCATCCATACTACACGGAATACAGACCTCTGCAATGCCTTTGTTTGCAAATTCTCAAAATGGAAGAAATCAAGTATGGAGACTGCGATGATGAAATATGCGGCATACTCTTCGATGGAGCATGGCTTTGGGAAGAGTATTTGAATACAATTCTCAAAAAAGAAGGATACATTCATCCGCAGAACAGACAGAAAAAAGGTCGAATCTATCTGTTTGAGGACAAAAGCGGAATCCGGTATCCAGACTTCTACAAAGATGACATAGTTCTCGATGCGAAATACAAACGGCTCGGCAGCTATGATAAGGTATCGAATATCGATAGAAATGATTTGCACCAGCTTATTACATACCTTGCGGTATTGAAAGCATCGAATGGCGGCTTTGTCGCTCCGATAAGCGAGAGGCAAACGAATATTCCCTCTGCCTTGCTGAATGGTGTAGGCTCCACTTTATTCATCTTCGGCATGGAGATATGCAAAACCGCAACATCTTACAAAGACTTCTGTCGCAAGATGAATGAAGCGGAAATGCGATTTATAAAATCCATTAACGACTGCTTCTCTTAGCAAATCCTCCTTTCCCAAACCCCGGTTTCCATTCTGTGAAAACCGGCTCATCTGGAAGCCATAGAATTTCCGGTCATTATAGAACCCGTCAGGCTTACAGTCTGTCAGGTGTAAGAAACGGCAGTATTTTCGGGTTAAGTAAAGTATCTGCAATCGGCAATTTCTGTCTTTGAATTTCAAAAAACGAATTTTAGCGATAGTGAATCGCCCTTTTAATTTTTTCTTTCGGCGTTTTGAGAAATGCTTTCGCCCTTTCGTTGCAGTGAATTGCCGATTCGTTATTGTCAAGTGAGAGTCTGTGGAAATGTGTGGGATTGAAAGTTGCGTCAGAGGTTCTTGGTTATTTTCTTTATGAATTTCCATTTGCTGAGAAATTCTTTGGCGACAATTCTAAGGAGGGTATAGACAGGTATGGCAAGTATCATGCCGACCACTCCGCCTACTTCGCCTGCCATAAGTATGACAAGGAATATTTCCAAGGGGTGGGCTTTGACGCTTTTGGAGTATATGAGCGGTTGAAGGACGAAGTCGTCTATCAATTTTACTATTCCGAAGACGGAGACGAATTTGATGATTATGGGAACGATGTCCAATGATGCGTCCATGCTGAGGTAGCTTGTCAGGCAGACTGTCAAACCTATTATTCCGCCTATCGGTACACCTATATAGGGCAATATGACCATTACTCCGCAGATACAGGCGGTAAGGACGATATTTGGTAATCCTGCAATATAGAATCCTATGCTCAAAAGGAGTATCATGCAGATTATTTCGCAGAATACGCCTATGAAATAGCGGCTTATCAGTACTCGTGAGGAGGTCAGTATCTTGTGGACTTCGTCGAGATAAAGGTCAGGCGTAACTGCGTCTATGAATTCGGCTACGAGTTTGTTGTCTTTCAAAAAGAAGAAGGTGATGAACAGCACTATGAATGTACCCATCAGCAAGTTGCCTGCGAAACCTATGAGACTGTTTGCCATATTGGGCAGATTAAAGGTGTTGAATGTGGCATATATTTTGGCAGATACCAATGTTTGCAAATCGGTATCGGGAGAAAGCATTTGGTATTTGTAAAGAAAGGCTTCCACATGCTTTATGGGTTCGGCATAATAGGCTGCTATTTGAGAGACATCTATGTCGGCAAATGTCATTGCCTGAGAAATGATGAGCGGAACGAGAAAATAGAAAAGGGATACAAAGATACCGAACAGCAGTATAAGCGTTATGCTTGCCGAGAGGGTTTTCCCTATTCCGAAGGTGCGTATTCGCATTTTTGAAAGGAAGTTCTGTATGGGCGCTCCCATGAATGCGGCAACCAAGGCTATGAAAATACAAATCACTATGAAGCGAAAATACCATATAAGGAAGAAAATTCCTCCTGCAATGAGTAGGGAAACTATCCATTTCGCTATTTGCGGAAATTGAAATTTGTCGTTGTTCACTTATTCGAGTGTTTTGTTATATTGTCTTCTTTATACCATTCGGCGTAAGAGCTTGCCGTTTCATGCAATCGCAGTTTGTACAATTCCACTCCCTCCGGCAGTTCGGCTGCAATGATTTCGGCAAAGTCGGAGAGAAGATTCTCGCATGTGGGTTGATATTCCGAGACTACAAGTTTGGTGTCCATTTTATCGGCATAGACAAGGAAGCGACTGTCTTTGTTCAAGACCAAGGCATGATCGTAAACGTCTATGATTTTACTTTGAACTATGCGTTTCAAATCGCCGAAATCCATAAGCATTCCGTATTTGGGACTGTTCTTGTCCTCTATGGGTTCTCCCTTTATGGTAACGAGAAGTTTGTATGAGTGTCCGTGTATATTGCTGCACTGACCGTCATAATTATTCAAGGCGTGCGACATCTCGAAACCGAATTCCTTTGTAAGTCTTACTTTCATGGGTGCAAAGGTAATGAATAATCGCTTATGCAAATCCGTAAAAGCGGGTATTTCAAAAAAATATGGGCAAGCCGTAATGCTAACATCTGTTTTTTGTATCTTTGCAAAATATGGATAGTAGCAGATTACAGAAGGTTGCCCGTTTGATTCAAAAGGATATGGGCTGCATTTTCCGAGAGGAAGCGAAGAATTTGTTTTGCGGAGCAATGATTACTCCCACGAGAGTGAGGGTGTCGGCAGATTTGTCGATAGCAAGGGTTTATGTAAGCATTTTCGCAATAGGCGGAATGAAGACAGAAGAGATATTTGCTTTGATTGAGAAGAATAAAACCTTGCTCAGAATGAAGTTGGCAACCTTGGAGAGACATCAGTTGAGGATTATTCCGGATTTGAGCTTCTTTGTGGACGATAGTTTGGATTATAGCGAGAATATAGAGCGTTTGCTCAAAGAGTAAATCGGGAAAGCGATGAAGTTTCCTTTCTTTGTAGCTTGGCGATACTTCTTTTCAAAGAAAGATGTAGGGATTGTTCATATCATTTCTTTGATTTCGCTTATAGGAATCTTGGTTTCGTCCATGGCTTTGCTTGTGGTGCTGAGCGTATTCAACGGTTTTACCGGCGTTGCAGACAAGATGCTTTCATTCTCTTACCCCGACATCAGCATTGAAAGCAGGAAAGGAAAAACGTTTTCGACTGATGAAATAGATTTGGAGAAGATTCGCAAAATCGAAGGAGTGAAGTATTGCGAAAAAACAGTAAGGGAATCCGTTCTTATGAATTGCGGAGAAAGGCAGACGATTGTTGAGTTGTGGGGAGTCGAGAGGGCTTATCCCCATTTGAGCGGAATGGATACCACGGTGCAGACAGGGGATTTCGATTTGGGTACGGCGGAAGAGCCGAAAAGCGTTCTCGGTTATGCTCTCGGCATGGAAATAGGCTTGGGGCGGGGAATGGAGAAGATGAGACCCTTATTGAAATTCTGCAGTCCCAAAAGCAATATGGGAACCTCCTTTATTCCTGAAGAAAATCTTAATATGCAAGTGGCGGAATATGCAGGCAGTTTCGCAACAGAGGGAGATATGGACAGAAAGGCGGCATTTGTGCCTTTGAGCTTTGCACAGGATTTATTGGAATACGGAGAAGATGAGATAACAAGCCTGAATCTATCGACCGAAAAGCGTAAGAAAACCGATAAAGTGAAGAAAGAAATTGAAAAATTGACAAGTCAAAGCCTTGTTGTGAAGAATCGCTTTGAGCAGGACCCGTTATATTATAAGGTAGTCAAGGCAGAGCGATTTGCGGTCTATCTTATACTCGGCTTTATCGTCTTCATAGCGAGTTTCAATGTCATGGGGTCGGTTTCATTGTTCGCAATGGTGAAACGAAACGATATAAGAATACTTTCTTCCATGGGAACAAGCATGAGAAACATCAGAAAGATATTTTTCATAGTCGGTACGGTGCTGAGTGCTTGCGGTTGCATTGCAGGATTGTTGATCGGAAGTTTATTTTGCTTCGTCCAACAGCAATTCGGCTTGATAAAAATAGGCACAACAGGCTTTGTGGTGGACAGCTTTCCCGTAGAATTAAGAGCATTCGATATAATAAGCGTCTTTTTGCTCGTTATGGTGATAGCAAGCCTTTGTGTAGGCGTAATGGTCAGAAGAATAAAGATGGTAACAGATAAGTAGAATAATAATTATGAATAAAGGAAAATTGGTTGTTTACAACACCTTGTCGCGAAAGAAAGAAGAATTTGAACCTATCAATCCTCCCTTTGTCGGAATGTACGTTTGCGGACCTACGGTTTACGGAGACGCTCACTTGGGACATGCAAGAGCCGCATTGACATTTGATACTGTTTTCCGCTTCCTGCAATTCTTAGGCTATAAAGTGAGATATGTGAGAAATATAACGGACGTAGGGCATTTGGAAAACGACAGCGATGCCGGCGAAGACAAAATAGAAAAGAAAGCAAGGATAGAACAACTCGAACCTATGGAGGTTGCGCAGTACTATACCAAGCGATACCTTGATGCAATGGACGCAATGAACATAATGCGACCAAGCATACAGCCGACGGCTACGGGACATATCATGGAGCAAATAGACATCGTCAAAATCCTACTTGAAAAGGCTTATGCCTATGTAAGTAACGGCAGCGTATATTTTGATGTCAACAAATACAATAACGATACCCATAAATACGGAATACTTTCCAATCGCGTCATTGACGAAATGATTGCAAACACTCGCGAATTGGACGGACAGAGTGAGAAGCATAACCCTGCCGATTTCGCACTTTGGAAAAAGGCTTCACCGGAACATATCATGCGATGGGAGTCTCCGTGGAGCATAGGCTTCCCCGGCTGGCATTTGGAGTGTACTGCAATGAGTCGAAAGTACCTTGGAGAGAGATTTGACATTCATGGAGGCGGCTTAGACCTCTTATTCCCGCACCATGAGAGCGAAATAGCACAATCCGTCTGTGCTTTCGGTTGCGAACCTGCCAAATACTGGCTGCATAACAATATGATAACAATCGGCGGGCAAAAGATGGGAAAGAGCTTGGGCAATTTCATCACCTTAAACGAGTTCTTCGATGGCAAACACCCTAAGTTGGATAAGGCTTACAGCCCTATGACAATACGTTTCTTCATCTTGCAGGCACATTATCGTTCCACATTGGATTTTTCCAACGAAGCATTATCCGCAGCCGAGAAAGGAATGAAGAGGTTGTTTGAAGCACAAAAAAATATAGATGCTTTACCGACATCGGATAAGTCAAGCATGGATTTCTCTGCCTTGTTCGATAAATGTATCGAGGCAATGTGCGATGACTTCAACACTCCTATGGTTATAGCCGAGCTTTTCGAAATCACACGTCTCATAAACCTTGTTGCCGATAGGAAAGAGAGCATAACGGAAGAGGATAAACAGGCACTGAAAGAGAACTTCGCCGTTATCTTCAACGATATACTCGGAATGAAAAACGAACAGGCGGATAATTCCATGCACATTGTCGATTCGCTTATGCAAATCGTTTTGTCGCTCCGCAAAGAGGCAAGAGCAAATAAGGATTGGGCAAAGAGCGATATGATAAGAGATGAATTGGCAAAGGCGGGAATAGTAATCAAAGACGGCAAAGAGGGTGCAAGTTGGACGATGGAGTAATCCGAAAAAACATATCAGAGATGAGAAAGAACCATAATATACTTATATGCGGCTTATTGCTACTTGCAATTTTTGCATTCGTTTCCTGCAAAAAGCAAAATGCTCCGTCTGCCGACGGTTTTGATTATTCCAAAATAGAGATACCGGACTTCAATGCCGACAGTGCTTATCATTATGTCAAGACTCAATGCGATTTCGGACCGAGAATACCGAACGGAAAGGCGGCACAGTCTTGCGGAGATTACATCATAGAGTTCATGAGACTCTATGCAGACACTGTTTATGTGCAGGAATTTTCTTCCCGGCTGTGGGATAATACCGAAGTCAAAGGACGTAATATTATTGCTTCCTTTAATCTCGATGCAACGGACAGAGTGCTTCTCGGAGCCCATTGGGACAGCCGTCTTTGGGCAGACCACGACCCCGAACCTGCCAATCACAAAACTCCTATACTCGGAGCAAATGATGGAGCCAGCGGAGTGGGCGTATTGATGGAGATTGCAAGAGTATTGAAGCAAAAACCGACATCGCAAGGTGTCGATATAATATTCTTCGACTTGGAAGACCAAGGTTCACCACAGTGGGCAGTGGAATCGGATGTGGAAGATCAAACCGATTGGTGCCTCGGTTCTCAATACTGGTCGCAGAATACTCACATTCCTTTCTACAAAGCCAATTACGGCATACTCTTGGACATGGTCGGATACAACAATCCACGTTTTACAAAGGAGGCTCAATCCATGGGATACGCCTCTTCCATAATGAACAAGGTGTGGGATATAGCAGCAAGCAAGGGTTATTCCGATATTTTTGTAAGCGAAAAAACTCCTTCGATAATGGACGACCATATATGGGTCAATATCTATGCCAAAATACCCATGATAGATATTGTACAGAACAATCCTGCGAGCAGCTTCTTTCCTTATTGGCATACTGTGAAAGATAATATGGACTATATAGACAAACGAACTTTGAAAATAGTCGGAGACGTCTGTCTTACCACAATATACAGCGTTCAATAACGTTTTCCGATAAATATCTTATGCAATTCATGCAGCCGAACGCTGCATGAATTGTTTATCAACCAAAGAGAATGAAAAGAATTACTCTGTTGCTGTTTTCTTTGAGCCTTATGTTATTCACCTCATGCGAAGAGGAATATCCGGATTATGCCTACGTGAATTTTTATATCGATCCCGATAGTGCGGAATATTATAATCTCAACTACGGTAACCGAGGCTGGGAATACTTCGAGGGAGGAGCAAGAGGCGTTGTTATTTTCCGTAACAGTTGGGACGAGTTCATCGCATTTGAACGCACTTGCGTAGCCAAGGATTGCCATGGCAGATTGGAAGTTGACAGTACCAATAATGTCATATTGCATTGTCCCAAATGCAATTCAAAATATATTTCATACGACGGCTCACCCATTCAAGGAAGTCTTGCAAAGAGGTCTCTCTTTACCTATTGTTCTTATTTCGACGGCTTATATCTTTGGGTAAACAACTGTAACAATTAAGCTGATGTACGGACTGATAAACCATATCCGCAACCTATTGTTCGATAAGGGCGTTTTGAAAACCCTTTCTCACGATACGGTTGTCATAAGCGTCGGAAATCTGAAAGCCGGCGGCACGGGGAAAACTCCTTTTGTAGAATATCTGCTCCGGTTGCTTGCTTCGTCTTACAACGTAGCCGTCATATCCCGTGGATACGGCAGAAAGACCAAGGGTTACAGGCTTGTCGATCCGCAGGGCAGGGCTGAGGATTTCGGAGATGAGCCTCTGCAAATGGCAAAGAAGTTTCCTAATGTTCTTTTTGCAGTATGCGAAAGTCGTAATAAAGCAATAGAAATCATAGAAGCCGAATACCCTGACATAAACCTCGTTCTGCTCGATGACGCTTACCAACACAGATATACGGCTCGGGATTTCAACATATTGTTGACCGAGTACAATCGCCCTTTTTTCAAAGACAGGGTATTGCCATTCGGTCTGCTCAGGGAGTATCGCCAAGGCTATAAAAGGGCAGACTGCATAGTGGTAACCAAATGTCCTCCCCTTGAAGAGAGGGAGAGAAAAAATTTTGTCGATAGGTTGAAGCCTCTGCCAAATCAAAGAGTTTTCTTTTCCGAAATACATTACCGCCTGCCCTATCTTCTGAATGACGAAAGCCGAAAGCTGAATTTATCCGAGCATAGCGTAGTTCTTTTCACGGGAATATCGAATAATTCCCATATTATAAGCTATCTGAAAAGCAAAACCCTTTTGCTCGGCACAATCTCATACAACGACCATCATAACTTCTCGCAAAGAGACCGCCTTCACATATTGCAAGAGTTCCGAAAGCTCGGAAAAGCGGACAGCATTTTGCTGACAACAGAAAAAGACGCCGGAAGAATAGGGTCGTTTCCCATAGATGTTTATGTACTTCCCATAGATGTGGAGGCAATGCCTTATCCTCGAACTTGCGAATCGCTGAAAACAATAATAAATCAATGTATATGTATCAAACAATCGAACAAACGGCACAATACCTCAAAGAACGCACGACAATAAAGCCTAAAACGGCAGTCATATTGGGCAGCGGATTGGGAGACTTCGCCGAAGGAATGGAACTGGAAAGCCGAATGGCATATAAGGACATACCGAATTTCCCTGTCTCCACGGTGAAAGGACATAAGGAAGAGCTGCTTTTCGGCACCATGGGTGGTAAAGAAATAATGTGTATGCAGGGACGCTTTCATTACTATGAGGGATTTACCATGCAACAGATAACCTTCCCAATCAGAGTGATGAAAGCCTTGGGCATAGAGCTGCTTGTGGTAACCAATGCTTCGGGAGCGGTAAACCCGACGTACAATGTGGGCGACATAATGCTGATAAAAGACCATATAAACTTTATGCCCAACCCGCTTATCGGACCTAATGATTCGAGATTCGGAACTCGTTTCCCCTCGATGGACAATGCTTACAACAAAACAATAAGAGAATATGCCAAAATCGCCGCTTCACAAAACGGTATTTCTTTGCAGGAGGGCGTTTATGTGGGAACGACCGGTCCAAGTTACGAAACCCCTGCCGAATATGGTTTTTTCAGAACCATAGGAGGCGACACCGTGGGCATGAGTACCGTTCCGGAGGTAATCGTTGCCGCTCATTCCGGAATAAAAGTGCTTGGCATGAGTGTGATAGGCAATGTTTTCAGACCCGATGAGGTGAAAGAATGCACTCATGACGAGGTTTTGGAAGGCGTTGCCAAGGCAGGTAATAAGATGAGCCTTATAGTGCAAAGCCTTATAAACAATCTCTGAAACAAAGCACGGAAACAACTTATAGGGACGAGCCTTGAAGCCATGAAAAAGGCTTAAAAATCCTCTTTTGTAAGACACGGATAAACAGTCCTTTGCAAAAGCAAAATTAAAACGCCCTTTTAATTTTCCGAAAGGGCGTTTCAGAAAATTCTTTCGGCCTTCCAGTTTTGCGAAACGCCTTTCTGTTTTTGTGCTTCGGCGAAAATGTACTATCTTTGCAGTATAAGAATAAACAGTATGAACCAAAGCGAAAGAAAATACGATATATTTATAAGCCATTCGACCAAGGACATAGAAATAATCGAAGACTTATGTCATTACTTGGAGGGAAGAAATCTCCGTTGCTTCGTTGCGTACAGAGATGTGCCGAAAGGCAAAGATTGGGTTGAATATATAGTTAAAGCAATAGAAGATTGCAAAGTGTTTGTGTACGTCCACACACAGGCTTCCAACAAATCGGAAGAGACCACAAGGGAATTAAATCTTGCATTTGGGGCGGAGTGTTTGGTGATACCTTTTAGGATAGAAAATATTGAATATATCGAAGCCAAGAAATATCGTCTTACAAATATAAATTGGCTTGACGCATTTCCTGGTAATCCTGAGGATTATTTCGGAGAGTTGTTTGAGAAAATAAAACCTTACTTCCCTGATAGAATACGAGAAGGTGATGAAATAGAACCACAACGCAGAAAAACCGAATTAAAGAGAAATGAACTTGAAGAACAGCAAAGAGAAGGCAGAGAGGAAGATCAGACATTTACTCTCAAAGGTGTTGAGTTCAAAATGCTGAGAGTGAAAGGCGGAACTTTCCAAATGGGTGGTACCTCGGAGCAAGGCAGCGATGCTGCTGATAATGAATACCCTGTTCATTCGGTTACTCTCTCCGATTACCATATCGGGCAAACCGAAGTAACGCAAGAACTATGGAAAGCGGTTATGGGGAGTAATCCTTCATACTTTAAGGGTGATAATCAACGTCCCGTAGAAAATGTAAGCTGGAATGACTGCCAAAAATTTATCAAGAAACTCAACCGGCTTACGGGAAAGAATTTTCGTTTGCCTACGGAAGCCGAATGGGAGTATGCAGCGAGAGGCGGCAACAAAAGCAAAGGCTATAAATACAGCGGCAGCAATGATGTAAATACTGTTGCATGGTACGATGACAACAGCGGAGGTAAGACACATGCAGTTGCGACTAAGCAAGCCAATGAATTAGGTTTATATGATATGAGTGGCAATGTTTGGGAGAGGTGTCAGGATTGGTATGGTGATTATACAAGCCGGTCACAGAGCAATCCTAAGGGAGCAAATACCGGTAGTATCCGCGTTGTGCGTGGCGGCAGCTGGGACGGCAGCGCGTGGAGCGTGCGAGTGTCGTTTCGCATCAACGGCCTGCCCGGCTACCCCCTCATCAGCTACGGTCTCCGCCTCGCCCTTTAAGTTTACCGCTTGGTAATCCGTCCGATGTTTTAAGCTAAAAAGAAAAGAAAAAGAAGAAAAAGCAGAGGGAGAAAGGAGCGAGAGCGGAGCCGAACAACAAAAGCAGGAACGCCAAAGAACAGAGCAAGAAGCAAAACGGAAAAAGGATAATGAGGAAGCGTTCAAGAAGTATAAGAGTAGAGGAGACTTCTATTTCAAAGATTATTACAACAATACCAATGATATGGAAGCCAAACGAAAAGCAAAAGAAAACTACGGCAAAGCATTGCAGTACAAAGAAGACGCAACAGTAAGACGAAAATATAATGCGTTGTAAGTTTTTGGTTTCAAAAACCTTTGAAATGAGAGAAGCAGAACGTCGAAATGAGAAATTAAAATGCTGCTTTATTTCAGTCAAAGGGCGTTTTATAGAAAGGCTTGTTCAAGAGAGCAAAATATGATAAGGTTTGCAAGAAATCAAGTAAGAGAAGAATAATGGATAAAGAAGAAATAAATGGTTAAACATAAACACAAATTGGAGATGAAGAAGATAGCACGATTTTTATTGTTGTTTGCCCTGTTGGCAAACGGCTTTGTTAATGCACAGGACTATGATGCCGAATGTTGGGATATGTTTGGCAGGGCTAAGAAGAACTACTTGGAGAATGGGGAAGCCGCAGCAAGAGAACAATTCAACATATTGATTTCAACCTGTGAGGGACGTGTTGCCTCCGAAGCGAAAGCATGGTTGCAGGAACAAAAGTACAAGCAAAGCAATAGCAGCAGCTACGGCAATAATTCAGGCATTGAAACCATTACTATCAAAGGTGTGCAATTCAAGATGGTGAGAGTGGAAGGTGGAACTTTTCAAATGGGAGCTACCTCGGAGCAAGGCAGCGATGCATACGATGATGAATACCCTGTTCATTCGGTTACTCTCTCCGATTACTATATCGGACAAACCGAAGTAACGCAAGAACTATGGGAAGCGGTTATGGGCGGCAATCCTTCTTTCTTTACAGGAGATAATCAATGTCCTGTGGAAAAGGTAAGCTGGGACGACTGTCAAGAATTTATCAAAAAGCTCAACCGACTTACAGGAAAGAATTTCCGTCTGCCTACGGAAGCCGAATGGGAGTATGCAGCGAGAGGCGGAAATAAAAGCAAAGGCTATAAATACAGTGGAAGTAATGATGCAAATGCTGTTGCATGGCATAAAGGCAATAGTGAAAATGAAACACATCCTGTTGCATTAAAACAAGCCAATGAATTAGGCCTATACGATATGAGTGGAAACGTATGGGAGTGGTGTCAAGATTGGTATGGTGATTATACGAGTCGGTCACAGAACAATCCCAAGGGAGCAAATACCGGTAGTTTCCACGTTCTGCGTGGCGGCAGCCGGGTCAACGACGCGAGGGGCGTGCGAGTGTCGTTTCGCGGCGGCGGCGCGCCCGACTACCGCGACTGCTACTGCGGTCTCCGCCTCGCCCTTTAAGTTTACCGCTTGGTAATCCGCCAGATGTTTTAATCGACATACCATTGCTGCAATCGGATACCTGCAAGCATAAAACAAAAAACGATGTTTGCTTACAGGCTTTGCAAGGAGTGATTATCAAGCTATATATCTATCGTGACAAGAGGCAAAGTGTCGAATAGTGAATTGAGCATAAGTTGCCTGTGATTTGAGTTTGAACTTTTGCATGCTTCGCTTTTATTATTCAGAAGGTGGAAATATGCATACAAACTTATGTTCTCGCAGTTTGTGAGTCCGAATACCGAAATGGAACAAAGAGATTAAGGAGGCGAAAGGGTCAAAGATACTGTAAGATAAACATAGCCAAGCAAAAAACCGCAAAAAGATTGAACCGTGTGTCGTATTTTTTTGTTACCTTTGCAAACTCGTTTCGGAGACGTTTCTTTCGGATTTTGTCAAAAACCGAAATACGTTCATTGAAAGAGTTTTATATCAATATATTATTTATTAATTTCAGAATGAGACAATGACAAAGAAGTATGTTTATACCTTTGGCGGCAAGACTGCGGAAGGTAAGGCTGACATGAAAAACTTGTTGGGGGGAAAAGGTGCGAATTTGGCTGAGATGTGCTTATTGGGTCTTCCGGTTCCTGCCGGATTGACGATTACTACGGAATGTTGCACCGATTATTATGACCATAATTGCGAACTTCCAAGTGGTTTGATGGAGCAGGTTTGGGACGGAATGAAGAGAACGGAAGAGATTATGGGAATGAAGTACGGAGACAAAGAGAATTGTCTTTTGGTTTCCTGTCGTTCAGGGGCAAGGAGTTCCATGCCGGGAATGATGGATACGGTCTTGAACATAGGTCTTTGCTCGGATACAATACCCGGATTGATAAAGAAAACGAATAATCCTCGTTTTGTTTATGACTCTTACAGGCGTCTTATTATGATGTACGCCGATGTGGTTATGGAGAAAGCGGAAGGCTTGGAGCCTGCAAAGGGTGTGGGTATCCGCCGTTTGTTAGACGATATGTTGGACGAATACAAGCATTCCAAATCTTATAAATCGGATACTGATTTGACCACAGAGGATTTGCAATTCTTGGCAGAGGAGTTTAAGAAAACCGTTAAGGAAAATCTCGGAGTGGAATTTCCGGATAATGCGGCAAAGCAGTTGGAGGGCGGAATAAAAGCCGTTTTCAAGTCATGGAACGGAAAGAAAGCTGTATCATATAGAAGAATAGAGGGTATTCCTGACGATTGGGGTACAGCGGTTAACGTTCAAGCCATGGTGTTCGGCAATATGGGTGATAATTCTGCAACAGGAGTTGCATTCACTCGTAATCCTGCAACGGGCGAAAACCTTTTCTATGGAGAATGGTTGGTCAATGCACAGGGTGAAGACGTGGTTGCCGGCATAAGAACGCCAAATCCGTTAAACGATGATACGAAGAATGAACAGAATAAGCACTTGCATTCCATGCAGGAGGCAATGCCGGAGACTTATAAGGAGCTTTGCAACATTCGTGAGATATTGGAGAAAAATTTCCACGACATGTTGGATATAGAGTTCACCATTCAAGATGGCAAACTCTATATGTTGCAATGCCGTGTCGGCAAAAGAACCGGCGTAGCAGCTTTGACGATGGCAATGGACATGCTTAAAGATGGCTTGATAGATGAGAAAGAAGTTATAAGAAGAGTTTCTCCTACCCAGCTTGATGAATTGCTTCACCCTATTTTGGACACAAATGATGAGAAAAAGCATAAGATTATTGCGAAAGGCTTACCTGCGGGTCCGGGCGGAGCAGTCGGTGTGATAGCTCTCACAAGTGAAGAGGCAATGAGGCTTGAAAGAGAAGGCAAAGACAATATATTGGTAAGAGAAGAGACCAATCCGGAAGATGTAGAGGGAATGCGTGCCGCTACGGGTATTCTTACGGCTCGCGGAGGTATGACTTCTCACGCTGCATTGGTCGCAAGAGGTTGGGGAAAATGCTGTATAGTGGGCTGTGATGCTTTGCAGATAAACATGGATGCCAAAACGATAACTATTGCAGGCAAGACATATAAAGAAGGCGATGTTTTGAGTTTGAACGGAACCAAAGGAATTGTCTATGACGAAGTTGTGGCAATGATAAACGCAACAGAAAATCCTTTGTTCCAACAGTTCATGCAGATAGTTGACAAATATCGTACCATGGGAGTGAGAACCAATGCCGACACTCCGGAAGACGCTCAACAAGCTCTTGACTTCGGTGCAGAGGGTATAGGATTGTTCAGAATAGAACACATGTTCTATGGAAAGAACTCGGAAACGCCTCTTGCGTTATTGAGAAAGATGATACTTTCAGGCTCTACCGAAGAACGTAAAAAATGGTTGAACGAATTGCATCTTCATATCAAACAATCGGTTAAGGGTACAATGAAAGTAATGGACAAGAAGCCTGTTACTTTCCGCCTTATCGACCCTCCTTTGCACGAATTTGTGCCTCACACAAAGGACAAGATAGATTTACTTGCCAATGAATTGAACATCAATTCAGCCGAATTGGAGGACAGAATAGAGGTATTGAACGAGGTGAATCCTATGATGGGATTGAGAGGAGTAAGGCTCGGTGTTATCTATCCTGAAATAAGTGAAACACAATTCAGAGCTTTATTCGAGGCTGAGGCAGAATTGAGAAAGGAAGGCTTCGATCCTCACTTGGAAATAATGATTCCGCTTACCGTTTCGGTTACAGAGTTGAAGAATCAAAAGGAAATATGCGACAAAGTGCATGCTGAGGTCGAGAAAGCGATGAATGCAAAAATTGCATACATGTACGGTACCATGATAGAGATACCTCGTGCAACTTTGGTGGCAGATGAAATTGCCGAAGTGGCAGATTTCTTCTCTTTCGGAACGAACGACTTGACACAAATGACGTTCGGATTTTCCCGTGATGACGTTAACGCCATCATTCATGAGTATCAATCAAAGAAAATCCTGCCTGCGGATCCATTCCAGACCTTAGACCAAGAGGGAGTGGGACAACTCGTAAAACTCGGTGTCGAGAAAGGTCGTTCGACCAAGGCTTCGCTGAAAATAGGTGTCTGTGGAGAACACGGAGGCGACCCTGCATCGGTGGAATTCTTCTTCCGTACAGGCATGAACTATGTTTCATGCTCGCCGTTCAGAGTTCCGGTTGCAAGATTGGCAGCTGCACAGGCAGCTGTCGGCATGTAAAATCAATCAAATCTCATAGAATGAAGGGGGAGTCTTTTCTTGGGATTCCCCCTTTTGCAAATAATCAGAATAAAACATGAAAAGGATTATCGTAATCGGTATATTGATTTTATCAGGCATGCTTTTACAAGCACAGAGCCTCGATGAAATAATTGCTCATTGCAATCAACAGGCAAAACAAACCAATTCGGCTTACTATGAAGCCCTTATAGAGATAAAAACACAGCAAAGCAAACATAAGTATTTGCATAAGGTGAGCTTCAAAAAGACAAAGACGAAACAACATCTGCCTAAATTCAGCATAATGCAGCTGCATAACAATATGCCTGACTATCGACAATTCTACGATCAAAGAAATTTTACACTGATTGACTATGCAAGCAATGTGGCAAAGCAATACAGAAAAGAAGATATTGATGTTTTTGAACAGGAAATAGAGGTTCATGCCCTGCACCCCTATATGATGAAGTCGAAACTCTTTGACAAGAAAAAGAAGTATGAACAAATCACTCTCTTACAGGATACTGTGATAAACGGAGAGATATGCGGCAGAATTGAAATAAGAAAACAGGAAAAGAATAAGACAATTTGGCTTGACAGGCATGAGATTTACACCATAAGTTTGTCGTCTTATCAACCCATGGCAGTGAAATCGGAAATCAGAACTTGCAAACAGGGAACGAAAGACACTGTTCAAAAGAGTTATGAGGTAAATTTCCTCCGTTTGGATCTCAATGCAGCATTTTCCGACAATCATTTCGATTATCGTTCCGACAAATCGCCCTATACGTTGCAATATATGTCTTATTCTGCTCTGAAAGAACAATGGAAAATGCAGGAGAAAGACCAAAGTTCCTTTGCTTACGGGAATAAGGCTGTGCCATTCCGTTTACCAAACAGCAATAACGAGATAGTCAATCTCGAAGATATGAAAGGGAAAGTTGTAATCCTTGCTTTTTATTACAACAACTGTTCACCTTGTATCCAAATGCTTTCCGATTTGGAGGCTTTGTATCAAAACTATAAGGAGAAAGGTTTGGAGGTTGTGGCATTAAATCCCATAGACAACGGCTCCGACAGTGAGCAATTCAATAAATTCGTAAAACGAAACCGCTTAAACTATCACTTATGCAGCGTTCCACGCAAGACGCTTGAAGAAATATATTTGGTTTATTCCTATCCGACCATCTTTATCGTAGATAAGAAAGGTAAAATATGCTTTTCCCATCAAGGCTATAACGCTTTATTCTCTCTGGAAGTGGAAAAAGCAATCAAGAAAGCACTTTAACGAAAGCCATATCGGCATTTATGAAGTTTGAAAGTTCATTTCTTTCAAACAAAGAGGCAGTCGGCAGAAGTCCGAAGATCCTTGAAACTTTATAAAGGCAGGGAGGGGGTGTCGAAATTGTCGGTGTATGAATATGAGTTCAGATAATGCTTTTCGTCATGGTAAGAATAATCATGATGATATTCGTTAACTGCCGTTCGACAAGCAGTTTCATAGCAAACAATACTTATTGCAAGACATCGAAAATCGTTCGACTCTCAGATAACGGCTTTGGGAGTGATGCCATGACGAAAACAAAAAAGGGAGGAGGCATCACGCCTTTCTCCCTCATGTTGAATTAAAAATTAAAACCTGAAAAGAATAATGATTTTACTCTTCATGATTATGTTCACAACCTTCTCCATGTTCATGAGAATGACCGTGTGAGCATCCGCTTTCAATTCCCTTGGCTGTATTCTTGCAACAAGCAGGCAATTTCTCGATTGCTCTTTTGTTTGCCTTGAAATTAGGCGTTTCAAAGCCTGCTTTTGCCAAGGCTTTCTCTATTTTCTCTTGTGTTGTCTTGTTTTCTTTGAATGTTACCAAAACAGATTTGGTAATAGGATTGACTTGAAAACTTTCAACTCCTTTTTCGTATGCAAGAGTCTTCTCTATGATAGGGTCGGACTCCCCACAACAATACTTTGGTAAGGATATTTGCACTGTTCTTTCCTGTGCCATTACGCCTATTGCTCCAATAAAGGCAAAGAGGCAAAACATCAAAACTTTCTTCATTGCTTCTTATTTTTCTCGTTAATTATTTCGTTCTTACCAAACGCCGTTTCAATGATAACGAAAGGGCGTTTGAAAAATTTCTTTCGCCGTTATATTTTTTTCTTTCGGCCTTTCGTCAAACGCTTACTTGATATTAAGCCTGAAACCAAGGTAGAATAATCTTCCCATCACAGGTGCATAGACCACAGAGGCGTCAAAATGTTGGCTGAACGGTTGGTCGGCTCCAAAAACAGGGGTGTCCTGTTTATAATCCGTGAGGTTTTCTGCTCCTACATAGATGTCGAAGTTTTTGAACTTACGAGTTATTTGTGCCAACATGTATATATATGCGTCTGCATAGCCTTTCTTGTAAGCGATATTGGAAGGTATTCTCTGTTTGCCGTTAAACTGCGTCGTCAAATCGAACATCCATTTGTCGTACTTGGTCTTGTAGGACAAAACAAGCAAGCCTTTCCATTTTGCGACGTATGGTTTCTCCATTAACTCGCCGTGATAGGTCGTCTTCACATCATTGTATCTTCCTGCCAAGGTGATATTGAAACGCTCGAAAGGCTCTATATTGATGTCCAACTGTGCTGCATTCGAATAACTCTTGCCGTCAAGATTGTAGAACAAAACCTCGTTGGCACTCTTATCCAAATCCATCACTACCTGATTGACAAAACGAGTATGATAATAGTCCAAAGCTATGGTCATTTCCCTGTCTCCTCCGAGTTTGATGGTTTGGGAAATATTCAAACCTCCGTTCCAAGCATCTTCCATATCGAGTTTGCCATCTATTTTGATGTTTCTGGACGAGGCAAGTATGCCGAAGTTATCCGCAATAGGGTTTGCACTTCTGTAACCCTTTCCGCCGGCTCCGCGAAATATCAAATCATCGGTTATTTTCCAACGGAAGTGTAAACGGGGTGTGATGATGTGTTTTTCATAGAAAGAATTGTAATCGTATCTTACCCCTGCGGTGGCGACGAACTTCTTATCGTATTTGAAACTGAACTGTCCGAAAACGCCGGGTACTATTTCCTGCTTGAAGAAGTTGTCTTTTATTCCCTCTATATCGGATCGGAAAGCAGTCGCACCGAGATACGGCATGCTGAAAAGGTCTTCCTTTGTATCGGAATAACGGAAACTTGCTCCGAAATCGACGCTGTGTCCGCCCCAAATCTCGCTGTTCACAAGCACATTGGCATAGACATCGCTCTCTGTGCCTTTATAGTTTGTCAATCCGTAGTATGCGTCTTGTTTGAAATAAGTTGCCGAAAGCTGTGTGCCGAAAGAAGAAGCGTTATTTATGGGCGCTCCGTTCTTTGTGAAGAAGTGAATACGGTCTGTCGTGCCTCCGAGACCGTAAATGCTGTCGCTGCCTCTCATACTCTTCTCAAAATCCATATCACCGCCCACTCTCTCTTCATGAGTGTAGTTAATCATGGTCTGAGAGCAAATTCCGTCCGGAACTTCGTACGTCCAACGGTTGGCAACATTGATTTGAGTTTGCTTCGGATAGTCCATGAATCCGTCTCCGTGAGAATACCCTTCCCTGTTTCCCAAATGGTCGTATGCCTTGAAGCGGTTTGTTGTCCCATAAACGTAAAATCCTGTCGATAATTTGTCGTTAAGCATTATGTTTGTCTTTGCACTCAACTCGCTTTTCAACTCATTATTCACGTATGCGTTCAAAGAGAATAAATCTCCTTTGTTCGGTTTTTCGTATTCCAAATCTATTATTCCCGTAATGGTCTCATAGCCGTGCTTTACGGTTGCAACGCCCTTACTCACCGAGATACTTTCCATCCAATTGCCGGGAACATATCCCAATCCGAAAGGAGCAGACAATCCTCTCAAAAACGGCATGTTTTCAAGCAAGAGTTGAGAATATACTCCGGTCAATCCCAACAACTGAATTTGCTTACTGCCGCTCACGGCGTCCGAATAACCGACATCGACAGAAGCAGAGTTTTCAAAACTCTCCCCAAGATTGCAGCAAGCCAAGTGTTTCAAACCCTCGGAGGAAATTATCTCTTTTTGTTCGAGGCTCATTTTGGAAAGATAATTGCTCTTCATTCTCTCCTTTATTTCAACGACGTTCAACATCTCGCCAACCGCTTTCATGGAAACCTCGATATTTGTTTTATCTCCCACATTCACCGTATCGGATGCGTAACCCGTATAACTGAATATCAATTTGCCTTGTTCCGGTTTCTTGCGGACTATCGTAAACACTCCATCTACATCCGTTATGGTTCCACCTCCGCCGTTCAACCAATAAACGTTACAACTCGGCAGGGTTTCCTTTGTTTTCCCATCAAAAACTCTTCCGCTTATCTTTTGAGCCGCAGCGTCAAAAAACAAGATACTCAACAGCATAACAAAAATAAATCTGTACTTCATTTCTATCCCTTTTTAGATTTCGTATGCTTAGACGATTTGCAAGCGGATTTATTACAGGGATTGTGAGAAAATATATCGAAAAACGATATTTTGATTGTTTTCGGACGTCGATAAAATCCAAAGAGTACGTTTATTTGTATCTTTGCAAAGCGGTTGAACGAACTGCATAAAAGCAAAGTTTATGGATATAAGTGCAATAAGGGAAGATTTTCCACTCTTGAAAGAAAAGGTGAACGGCAAGCCTTTGATTTATCTTGATAATGCTGCCACCACACAGAAACCTGATAAGGTCATAGACACCATAGATTATTATTATCGTCATCAGAATGCCAATGTACACAGAGGCGTTCATACTTTGAGCCAAAAAGCAACCGATTTGTTTGAAGCTGTAAGAGGACAAGTGTGTAAATTCATAAACGCACGAGAAAGCAGTGAAATAGTTTTCACAAGAGGAGCGACCGAAGGGCTTAATCTTTTGGCTGAAACGCTTACACAATCCATGAAAGAAGGCGATGAAATACTGCTTTCCGAGAGTGAACATCATTCAAACATCGTACCATGGCAGTTGGCTGCTCAAAAAAGAGGACTTGTCATCAGAGTAATTCCTATTGATGATGAAGGCATGTTGCGATATGATATGTTGGAAGAATTGCTTGGTGAACGAACAAAAGTTGTTTCCATTGCACATATCTCCAATTCACTCGGAGTTGTCAACGATGTGAAAGCGATTTTCGCCAAAATTCGCCACAAATGCGGCAAAGGGGTGAAAACCATTGTCGATGGAGCTCAGGGAATAGTGCATAGAAAGGTCGATGTGCAAGATATGAATTGTGATTTTTATTGTTTCTCTGCTCATAAGCTGTATGCTCCTATGGGCATAGGTGTTGTTTATGGCAAACAAGAACTTTGGGAAAGCATGCCGCCGTATCAGGGTGGAGGAGAAATGATAAAGGATGTAGATTTTTCGGGAACGACATTCAACGTGCCTCCTTACAAATTTGAAGCCGGCACTCCTGCTGTTGCAGAGGTTGCGGGTCTCGGTGCGGCTTTGAATTATTTGAAAAAGGTCGGACTTGATGATATTTTCGCTCATGAAGACATGATAATGAATTATGCACAAGAGCGTTTGAGCAATATAAAAGGAGTAAAGACGTATGCCGCAAAAGTAACTAAGGCAGGCAGTCTTTCTTTCAATGTAGAAGGTTTGCACCCCTTTGATGTAGGTACGCTTTTGGATCAAATGGGCGTGGCGATACGAACAGGACATCACTGTGCCCAACCCGTCATGAAACACTTCAATATACCGGGTACGGCAAGAGCCTCTTTTGCTCTTTATACCACAAAGGAAGAAATAGATATTTTCATCAACGCTTTGGAGAGAGTAATAGGAATGTTGGCATAAAAGTTCTGCGAAAATGACAGACAGCTATCTGACGGTTGAAAATAAAGTCGAGACATTATATAAGGAAAAAGGCAGCAAGTTTTTCTCTTTCGTATTTCCTGTAAAAGACCTCTCCGAAGTGAAAAGCATTTTGGACGAACTTAAAAAGAAATACTACGATGCTACGCACCATTGCTATGCATATATCTTAGGTTTTGAAAAAGAAGTCTTCCGAATGAACGATGACGGAGAACCTTCTTCAACGGCAGGCAAACCGATATACGGGCAGTTGCAATCGAAAAATCTTACCAATGTATTACTTGTAGTGATTCGTTATTTCGGAGGAACAAAGCTTGGTGTAAGCGGATTGATTAAGGCATATAAAACTGCTGCTGCGGAATGCTTGTCGGCGGCAATGATTGTTGAAAAAAAAGTACGGCTGTCATATAAAGTGATGTTTCCTTACGAAAAAATGAATGCCGTAATGAGTCTGTTGAAAGAAATAAAAGCAGAGCAAACAAAGCATATATTTGAAACGGAATGCAGTATGGAAGTTTTGGTTGAAAGCAGTCAACAAAATAAATTCGAGGACGCAATTTCAAAGATTGAAAAAACAAATTTTTCTCTTTTGGCAAGCTTGTGATTGTTCATATTGCTGTCTTTTGAAATCAAAAGCCTGATTGCCATAACTTTGTTCTTGTTGAAAAGATATGCTTTTCCTGTGAAGAAAAATCGCTTGAAAATTGTTTGAATGGTATTTTTTTTGTAAGGGAGTTGTAAAGCGTACGTAAACATGGCTCATGAGCTGTCTAAACTCAAACATTACTGCCTTTTAATCGCCTTTCCCTCTTTTCGGCTGCAAAAACGGACAACTTTGCTCGGCTTTTCTATAAGAATATTTTTCGATATTTACAAAATGAAATCGGAAAATATTTTCCACGATAAAGAGTTAACTTTGCCAAGCAAAAAGGAGGAAGATATGTTCACTTCTCAAAAATCAAGAAAAGCATCATTTCTCCTATTAGAGAAGACTATTGATATAATTAGACAAAGTAACTGAGGTATTAAATGCAAAAAGATTGTAACCAAGTTTGGCAGAACTGTTTGGACTTCATCAAGGACATATTGCCCGATAAGCATATATTTGAAACATGGTTTGTTCCACTCAAACCTCTCGCCATTCAAGACGGTGCTTTGACGCTTAAAGTTCCAAGCATGTTCTTTTGCGAGTGGTTGGAAGCAAATTATATCGGAGAATTGCGTGCAGCCATAAAAAAGGAACTGGGAGAGGGGGGAAAACTCATTTATTCCATTGCCATAGACGGCTCGGCTGTCGGACAAGATGTGCAACTGCCTTCAAGCGACAGAACAGCCACACAAAACAGTCCGACGACAATACCTGTAAATATAGATACAAACGTGAAAGATTTTCCAAATCCTTTTGTGATACCGGGACTTAAAAAGGTAAAAGTCAACTCACAATTAGACGAAAACTATTCTTTCGAGAACTTTGTGGAAGGAGCCTGCAATCGATTGGCACGTTCCGCAGGTTATGCAGTTGCACAAAATCCCGGAAAGACATCATTCAACCCGCTTTTCATTTACGGCTCCGTTGGCTTGGGTAAAACGCATCTTGTTCATGCAATAGGCTTGGAAACCAAGCAACGTTATCCCGACAAAACGGTGCTTTACATCAGTGCCGAGCAATTCTTTCAGCAGTATATTGATAGTGTAAAGAACAAAACAACCAGCGACTTCCTGCAATTCTATCAAATGATGATAGATGTTCTCATCATAGACGACATACAATTCTTTGCAAACAAGCAAGCCACCCAAGACATCTTTTTCCAAATCTTCAACGGATTGCATTCCGCAGGCAAACAGCTGATAATTACTTCCGATAAATCACCGGCTGAACTCTCCGGCTTGGAACAAAGAGTCATTTCCCGTTTGAAATGGGGGCTGAGTGCCGACCTTCAAATGCCGGACGCGCCCACAAGAGTGGAAATAATCAAGAGAAAACTACGGAAAGACGGTATAAGCATGCCGGAAGATGTCATAGAGTATCTTGCTTACAATGTCAGCACCAGTGTAAGAGAATTGGAAGGCGTCCTTATCTCCCTGCTCTTCCAAAGTTCCATCGACAAGAAAGAAATAACCATCGATTTGGCAAAAGAGCTTATAGACAAATTCGTCAAGAACTCCGCAAGAGAGATGTCGATAGAATACATACAGAAAGTAGTCTGCGATTACTTCTCGGTACCTGTCAGTGTCATGCTGTCGAAAACCCGTAAAGGCAACGTTGTTGCAGCACGCCACATCTCCATGTTCCTATCTCGTAAACACACTCACGAATCCCTTGCCGTCATTGGTTCAAAGTGTGGCAACAAAGATCACGCAACCGTTCTCCATGCGTGTAAGTCTGTCAAGAACAGTTACGAAACCGACCGTCGTTTCCGAATAGATTTGGACGAAATCGAAAAACGCATAACCGAATAAGAAACACGTAAACATAATATTCTTCATCAGGAAAACACTTTTGCTTACAGCAGGGGTGTTTTCTTTTTTCTCTATCATTAAATGTCAATGTTCTATCTTCATACAAAAAAAACAGCGGAGCCGCAGGCTATAATGCTTACGGCTTCGCTGCGTTTGCAGTATTCTTGCTTACTGCTTACTCGACTATCAACTTCTTAGTCGTGTTGCTTATCATGATGGTATAAACGCCCTTAGGCAGCTCGCTTACGTTGATTTGCAAAGTCTCCTGACCGGCTTTGAGGTCGAACGTTCTTACTTTTCTGCCGTTGAGGTCGAGGATTTGAAGCAAGGTGTTTTCTTTCAATGCCTTAAACTCCAAGTTCACGAAACTCTTCGCAGGGTTGGGATAAAATATGAACGCATTTTTATCTACCGTTGCATCGTCCAACGACATCATTACCACAAGCGTCAACATTATTGTACTGTCGCAACCATCTACCGTTTGCAGATGCTGCGTATATGTTCCGGCTTCACTTTCGTTGAAGCCAAAGTTCGTATAAGTCTCACCCCTGTTGATTATCGCCAGAACTCCGATTTGATAAGAAGGATTAACAGTAAGATCGAGCGTTATTGTACTGTCGCAACCGTTTGCTCCTTCCATGGTTCTCGTATATATTCCTGTCTCGCTTGCGTTGAAACCGTTCTCCGTGTAAACCGTACCTTCGCACACGGTTGCCGTGAATGTCGTCGTTGAGTTGGGTTTCATCGAAAGGTTCAATGTTACTATACTATCACAACCATTGGAAGTTTGCAAGGTCTGCGTATATGTTCCGGCTTCACTCTGTTCAAACCCGTTCTCAGAATAACATGATAAACAGGGTTGACTGACAAGGTAAGAACGATTACGCTATCGCAATCGTTTACGGTTTGCAGGTTCTGTGTATATGTTCCTGCCTCGCTTTCGTTGAAGCCGTTTTCTGTGTAAACACTGCCTTCGCAAATTGCTGCATTTATGGTATCATGATAAACAGGGTTGACTGACAAGGTAAGAACGATTACACTGTCGCAACCGTTTATTGTTTGCAATGTATCGCTATATATTCCTGCCTGCGTCAGGTCTCTGCCGTGAAAGTCGTAGGTAGTTCCTTCGCAAATTGCATCGTAAATCTCTTGACGAGAAATGCTTCTTTCAAAGTTCGCCGTGAATGTTGTATCCTGTGTTACCGTAATCGTGCGAGGGTTATCTGTACTGCCATCGTTCCACACAGTAAAATGATAACAAGAAGCAGGAGTGGCAGTCAATACCTTCTCCGGACAGTTTTCTCCCGAACTTATTCCCACAGTACCTAAGGTTGTATCGCTCGACGAAACGTTAAGTTCAAAAGGCGTATCCTCGGAAATACGTCCTGCAAAAACCGTATTCCAATAGCTCCCTTCATAAGCGTCAATAGTTCCGCACGGTACTGTCAAAGTGCAGGTCGAACCAACGCCGATGAAAGCAGAAGAATCGAGGGAAGGCGGCGTTACTGTCAAGCATTTGACAGAAGTCAAACCGCTGCAACCCCAAAACGTATATTTATCGATAGAAGTAACACTATTCGGAATGGTAACCGAAGTTAAGTTTCTGCATTTGATAAACGCATGACTTCCGATAGAAGTAACACTGTTCGGAATGGTAACTGACACAAAACTGCAAGAACGAAACGCCTCCGCTCCGATAGAAGTAACGCTGTTCGGAATGCTAATCGAAGTCAAACCGCTGCAACCAAAAAACGCACCCTGTCCGATAGAAGTAATGCTGTTCGGAATGGTAATGGAAGTTAAGCTTGTACACACAATAAACGCATAATCTCCGATAGCAGTAACGCTATACGTATTGTTATTGTAGGTTACAGCGGAAGGAATATTCACAGTTCCGGAAATAGCTGAGCTGTTTTGTTGAGCAACTTTCACCGAATTATTATCAATTACCCAATACTTCAGTCCCTCAAAAGTGAAAGTTTGTGCGGTAAGTACACTTGTCAGCAATATGCCGCACATAGAAAGTAACAGTCTCTTCATAATTGTTGTTGCTTTATCGTTAAACATTTGCAAAGGTAGCAAGAAATCCCGTTCAAACCAAATTTCAGAGAATTAGACTGCAATTTCTATCGATTTCCGTTGACGAGACGACGTGTTCTTATCTCTTTTAAGGCATAATACATTCGAAATACCGCATACAAAACCTTGAAAAACATGTAAGAAAGTCATTTTATCAAACCATTCTTGCCATGCATCTTGCCGAAACGCCGTTCTACGGAAATAAAACGCCGAAAGAATTTGCTCAATCGGCGGAAGAATTTTTTCTTTCGCCGTTTCATTTCCGCCAATTACCGATGACTTTGCAAGTAATTGAAATTTATATTGTTGCAAGGCTCTCGAATGCTCACGAAAAGACTGACAGTATTGCTTTCTGTCGATTTTTTTTGCAAGCTATGAAGTTGGTGAATTTGAAAATCGTAAATTTGAAGGAATTGTAAGGAAATCGAAATCCTAACGAATATGAAGCGGGTTCGGATTATACGAATTGGAACTTGCTTCTTTGCGATAGAGATTTGTTTTTGGTTCTTTGATGTATTTGTTTTGATGATTTGTATTACCTTTGCAAGGTAAAAGAAGTGTAGATATGAAAATAATAATTCCCATGGCGGGAATGGGCAAAAGGCTCCGTCCCCATACATTGACAACTCCAAAACCGCTTATAGAGGTTGCGGGTAAATCCATAGTGAGAAGACTTTGCGAGGAAATAAACCTTGTGGTTGGTGAACCGATTGAGGAAATAGGTTTCATAATAGGAAATTTCGGCAGCGAGGTCGAGCAAAGATTGGTATCCATTGCCGAAGGAATGGGGGCAAGGGGTAGGATTTATTATCAGAAAGAAGCATTGGGAACGGCACATGCCGTTTGGTGTGCAAGAGAAAGTCTGAAAGGGAAGGTAACTGTGGCTTTTGCCGATACTTTGTTTGATGCCGGTTTCTCCATGAACACAGAGGAGGATGGTATAATATGGACTCATAAGGTTGAAGACCCGAGTGCGTTCGGTGTTGTGAGAAAAAACGAGGATGGAACAATTAACGGTTTTGTGGAAAAGCCGAAGGAGTATGTTTCCAATGAGGCCATCATCGGTATTTATTACTTTAAGTCGGGGGAGAACCTGTTGAGTGAATTGCAATACCTGATGGATAATAACATAACCAAGTCCGGCGAATATCAACTTACCGATGCTTTGCAGAATATGTTGGATAAGGGCTTGAGGTTTAAGACTGAGAATGTGAAAGAGTGGTTGGATTGCGGAAATCCTGCGGCAACGATATATACAAATCGCAGAGTATTGGAGTTGAAA
>OQWE01000061.1_pt1 | contig 31426 bp, 26 predicted proteins | sample 1691591 | NCBI WGS metagenome assembly OQWE01 (sample SAMN03418265, study PRJEB22391) | human gut metagenome | biome: human-gut; feature: organic feature; material: feces | host: Homo sapiens | place: Tanzania | collected 2013-01
GTGCAATGAAGCTTGTTTTACAGGATTTTCTTGATAAACAAAAAGAATACGATGTTCGCTTGTCAAAACTTGATGCCGTATTGTCAGATGTGGAAGATCTGAAGAAAAACTTAGCATCTGAGGTTAAGAGACGTAAGGCAGCCGAGCGCAAAGTGGATGACTTGCAAGCAAAATTAAAGTTTGCCAATAAGAATCGCTTCGGTGATAAGAGTCACAGAACCAAGAAAAAGGATTCAGATGAAGAGTCTGATCGTACCAAAGACAAAGATGATTTTGATGGTACATCTTCTTCTTTGCCTGAAAACTCAATAGTCAACAAAGAACCAGAGACATCAGCATCAACTGCTACTCAGGAAAAGAAAGCACGTGACTTGTCAAATCGTCCCGATACCTATAAAACTATGGGAATTCAGGGAACGCCCAAAGAGTATAAGTCGGACTTGTCAAAAGTCCCTGGACGTATACTTGAGAGAAAGATGGTTCCAGTGTTTCATCTTGCAGTAAACATTGTAGAAGAACGTTTCGAGATGGTTCACTATGTAGAAAAAGGTAAGAAACCAAAGTGGGGCTATTTCCCCGTAGCCGGTAATCCTGAGATTGTTACAAAGTTTGATGGTACTAAGGTCACTCCAGAGTTTCTTCAAGCTATAGCATACGAGGTTTACGTAAAAAATGTCACTTTCGGTCTTCTTCACCGATGGCTTACCGATTTGGGTATGCAAGTGTCAGCTAACACACTCCGTAACTGGTTGAAGAAAGGCAAGAAATATCTTGACGAACTTGTCAAGGTGTTGAAGGAAGTGGCTTTAGAGAAAGACTCTATAGTCAACTGTGACGAAACATGGTGCAAAGTCCGCAAGTATGACCATTACAAGAAATGCTATATTTGGGTATTGGTAAACAAGGCAGAGCAGATAGTCATCTTCTTCTATGAAGATGGCTCGCGTGGCCGTGACGTACTGACCAACTTTATTGGTGATGCTGAACTGAAGAGTGTTATGACCGATGGTTATAATGCCTATGTGTTTATTGGTGACGAGTTGAGTACCGTAAAGAAAAGTCCTAATCTAAAGAATGCCATACATCAAGTGTGCATGGCACATTGGAAAGCCAAGTTGGACAAGACCCTGGAGCAAGCTGGTGATATTTGGGCTCTTCCTTTTTTAAGTGGTGTTGATTTCTATTACAAAAGAGAACGTAAATACGATGCAGAAGGTCTTACACCAGAAGAGAGAGGTAAGCGTCGCCAAGACCTTGAGTCAAAGGAAATGCTGATAACTCTTAGACAGCATCTTAAGATAGAGCTTGATAAAGATCCTTCAGATACAACTCCTTATTTGCGGGAAGCCTTGAATTATCTTGACAAATTCTGGGACAACATCTTTGCTTTTCTAAAGGACGGCAACCTTCCTATTGATAACAATTTGGCAGAACGTGCGATTCGTCCTTTGACTACCCAACGCAATTCAATTCAACACTTTGGCAGTGACGAAGGGGCAGAGATGGCAGCTACTTATCATAGCATCATCAGAACAGTTAAGATGCAGGGACGGTCTGCATGGGAATACCTCGGTAAGTTTTTTACTAAAATATTTAACGGTTGCAGAGATTTTTTCAGTATGCGACCTGACAAAATCGGATTGGCAATATGCCAATAGTTAATAAACAAGTGGAAATTTTAACATCTCAATATATAGGCACTTGCAAAAGTGCCTATACAAAGGGCTATGCCCTAAATTGAGTACTAACAAATCAATGACTCTCCAGCCCTTTAATATAAGGGGTTGGAAGTGGTTGAGTGCTTACTATTCAAGAAGAAATAGAAGCATTGAAAGCTGAGATTGCAGATGCTAAAGCTCGTACAGCAGAGGCAAATGCCCAAATAGCAGCTTGCGATCGAAAGACAGCTGAATATAACGCTAAAACAGCGAAAACGCAAAAGGAGATAATGAAAGTCCTTTCACATCCAAATTTCCAAGAAGCAGAGAAACAACGTATTTTGGCGAAAATGAAAGCTCTTGATGATGAATATAAAAATAGGTAACTTTTGTACCAAGACATTCTTGCCTTGCGACTATGTTCGCCATTTTGAAGATGGTACGGATGCGGAGGTAACGAAAACATCTCAAGCCGTCGCTTGATTGTTAAATTTTAGAAAATCAAAACTTTTTCAAAAATACTGGTACGGCTAACCCGCTGATAAATAGTGGGTACGCTGTATTGGTGGTTTACAGTTGTAACTACTTGTAATAAATAGGGATGCTGTATTGGTGATATACAATATAATATAAAGATGCTTACAAGTGATGTAATTAGGATTTTGATGGCGGGTGCTTCTGTGCATATTGACTGTAAGAAACATACTGTATCAGACTTATTGATGATGGCTAATGTTGCCAAAGTATATAAACGCAGAATTTTCTTTGAAAATTCAGAGAAACTGCTTGTATCAGACCGGTTAAGAATAGCTTTGGTGGGCAAGGATTATGTTGAATTTTGTGATTTTGTATAACGATGGACAGAATTGTATTTTATAACGGTGAAGAAACAGGATACGTTGTAGAGCGAACCAACTTCAACAATTCCTTTTTTGCAGAACAATATGCTTCTGCTTTGAAATTGTTCAAGAAGATATATTGTTCTACAGGACCAGTATCTAACATTATTGCTTTTTGTGGTGATATAGGTGAAGGTAAAACTTCGTGCATGCGTAGTTTTATGAAACTTCTCAGTCGGGATTCTGAGTTGTATAACTTTGATAAAAAATTACCTTTCAATGCCTCAAAAATAGAAATGCTGGATGTTGTAGACCCTGCGTTCTTTGACAAGAAACATAATTTGATAGAGCTGGTCTTAGGTCAAATGTATGGGAGGTTGACACAAAAGGCATTGGATGACGAGGAATATTCTTCTGAATTGAGTAAAAAACAAAAACTGTTCAATAACTTTCAAAAGGCAAAGATGTGTTTGGCACATCTGGAAAAGGAGAAAAAAGAACTTTATGATCCTTTGGAAGAGTTGGAAGTGTTGTCGGCAGGTATTAACTTGCAGCAATGTTTAGGTACACTTTTTGAAGAATATTTAAAATTTCAAGGCAAGGAAAAATTAGTATTGGCTATTGATGACCTTGATCTCAATATGACTGAGGGGTATCGGATGGCTGAACAAATCCGAAAGTATTTGAATCAACAATCTTGTATTTTGTTGATAGGATTAAATGTAGAGCAACTTACAGAAGTCATTAAAAATTCTATAGCTAAAGAATTAGAAATAGAACAATGGGAATATGATGGACTCTCTACGATGGCGATGAAATATGTCATGAAGCTTTTTCCTTACGGAAATAGGGTACTTATGCCTTCTATAAATGATTTATGCGAGGTAAAACTACAAATTTGTAATAGAGGTGACTCTTTGAAGGAATTGAATTCTTTGAATAGCGTAAAGGATGAGGTGACACGGCTGATATTTAGAAAGACAAGATACTTGTTCTACAATGAAAAAGGTAATGTTTCACCTATAGTACCTAGAAATTTACGCTCTTTACGATTGCTGTTAGGTATGCTTTTGCAGATGGAGGATTTCAAAGATAATACAAGTCATGCAGTCAACAAAAAAGTCTTCAAGTCCTATTTCTTTGGAGAATGGACAAAGTGTTTGGCTGAAGAAGACCAAAAATTTGTAAAAGCTCTAATTGATTATCGTGACTTAGGGGGCATAAATAAATATGTTTTAATGCATTTCCATCAGGAAGCGATGGAAAGTGAAATTACGGGAGATTGGGCAGATTGGACAAACATATCTGAATATGATGTTAGTTTAGGACAAGTTCTTGATATATTGTCTCGTGTATCAAATAGAAGTACAAGTAATGATAAGAAACTACTTATATTTTTTGTACGTTCATTCTATTCTATGAAGTTGTATGAATTATATGATGTGATTTCTGAAACACAAAATGGGATATATCCTATTGCATCATCAGATGATAATGAAGTTGTAAAAGTTGATACGCTATTCAGAAATGTCAATCAACTCCAGAAATTATTAAATGGCAATTATTTCCGTTATGCACAAAATGATTTTCTTGCTCCAAGAAAAGATGGACGGGCAAGAGATTTGCATGCCATCAATGGAAAAGAGCTAAATGAAAGTTTGAAGGATGTATGTACTCAACTTGATCAATATAAGGATGCTAGATTTTCTGATGATGATAACTCTCCGGAGGCCATAAATTGGCGTTGTTTTAAAAAGAAATTTAGGGAATGTGAGTTCTTTATAATATCAACCTTGCGTTCTTTAACATCAAAAGAGAAAGAAGATACAACCAAATTCTTCTTTAGCCCAGAATCTTCTCTTCCAGCATATATGACAGACTATAATTCCAACATGGGATTCTATCTGTTTGATGTGATGGCACCATTTTTCAATATTGTCAATATAAAATATGCCTATAAGCGTTTTGCGGAAATAGGTGATATTTATAATTATGCACTTAATCATGAATGGTCTCTGTTGCGTTCGATGATGTCTGCAGCATACGTATATAAAGGTAGTCCAGTATTAAAGGATGGCGAGAATTATACTGATGTAGCAATGCACTGTCTTATATCCGATGCAGTGATACGAAATGCTGATGTTCACAGTTCTATTGTTGAGACTATGCAGACAAACAGACTCAAGGTAAAGGAGACAGGAAGTACTGTTGGATTGCTGGAAAAAACATATAATGCCTTAACCAAAATAGGCATGAAGACATACTTCTATTCAGAAGGGAAAGCCCATGAAATACATTTCGCTTTTTTGAGTGCTATCATCTCTTTTTTAAAAGAGACAACGGACGAAGATTTTGATAAAGTTTTTTATGTGAATAAGGATGATACGACAGAAAATAACACAGGGCTTTCACAAGAAGATTCTCAATGGTTGGATAATCATTTCCGTTCGGAAATCCAGGCACAGTATCCTGCAATAGGAAAAACAATTATCAGTCGCATAAAAAAGAGCATGGAGGCAGGATGGAATGACTATCTTCCACGTGGATTCTGGCAGAAAATCATAGAAAACCAAACGAGGTATCAGTCTTGGACAGAGGTGAAAAATATTATAGGACCTCAAATTGCGATGCTAAAGGCAACAGAACCTTTTATCCATGCGGATGACCCTGTTGAAGTATCTGATGCCGAATAAAACAACCAAACGATGGACTTTGAGAAAATTGTCGCTAAGACCTTGTTTTCTGACATGCCAATAGAGTCTTCATTACAATCTGTACTAGCAAATGATTCAGAAAAGTTTCTTGCGGATTTCTTGGCTGTAGCTCGACATGGTAACAGTGCTTTTACAGAATCAGAATTGAGTCTGCTTCAACGAGATTTTAATGAAGTATGGTGTAAAGTCGAGAATAAGGAGTTGAACACACATCCTATTTTTGCCAGATGCTTCAAACTTCTATTTCGCCTTTCAGAGCAGTTACTTTGCTTGGATGGCAAAAATCCGATAGTTCATTTTGACAGCTTGTTACGGTGGAGAATGTTCAGTCTGATATTAGGCGAGGATGCTCTTACAACATCTTATCTTGCAGCCTATAGTAAGACACATGGCTGCCAGTTTAATTCTTTTGCCTGGCCAGATGTCCTATCGCATGATGAGGAAAATCTAAATAGAATTCTTTGTAAAGGAATGTCCGATGTTCATGCTCATTATGGTGCCTCATGTGCGATATTCAATCTCAGCTGGGTAAGCATGATGAATGACATTAGTACAAATACAGATTTTGTAGCAGGTAACTTGTTTAAATATTGTCAAGAAGCTTATACAAGTTCTACATTCGTCTCTAAGACGTATAGTTTACGTACTCTTTGGATAGTTGCAGCTTTCATCAGAAAAGAGTTTTACAGACTGTTGTATTTGTCTTCTGAAGAGGTGAACTTTAAGCAATGTTGGCGTTATCTCAATGAAGATATTATAAGGTATGCTTGTATCAATGATATTCAGGCAGACATAAATACCTTTGCATTAAATTCTTTCCGAGATAGAAAAGGTGAACGTATAGACTATGCTTTGAGTAATGATTCTGGCATGAAGTCTAAAGAATCTATCCATGTAATCGAAAGTGGTGAAAGAGAAATATTGTACCGTTTCTTTTCGAAATACCAGAATGGCGACAAATCTGTTTGGAAATATTCTGGTTATTTCTATCTGTATTTACTCATAAAGAATAGAATACGTCAAGAATTAGAACATACCAATCTGCAAGTAGGTTTTCTGAATTTCAAACATTATCAAGATAGGAAGACAAGTTTCATCCCGAAGAAAGGTCTTGTTTACCGAAATTATCACAATTTCGTAGTGCAATCCTCTTGTTATACGGAAAACGACAAACTGGAGCTACGTGTTGGAGGAAAGCAAACGGTGGCGAATTTTAGTAATTTGACATTTATGCCGAATTTATATTCCATCACACCTTTGTCAAAAGTGACAATACAAAACAGGTTGTCTATAATATATTCATTTTATAAGGCAACGAAAGACAAATCGCTACAGCAAAACTGCTGCAGATATGCTAGCTTTCGTAATCAAATTATGCTGAAGTGCTTTGAACTGATCAATGAGCACAGAAAAAGTTATCCAATTCGATTGACTGGTGTAGATGCTGCAGGCAATGAATTAAACTGTAGGCCAGAGGTTTTTGCTCATGCTTTTCGTTATTTGCGAGAATATGGTAATTTTGGAAGAACTTATCATGTTGGTGAGGATTTCTATGACCTAATAGATGGATTGAGAGCAGTTGATGAAGCCGTTATCTTTTTGGAGTTAGGTAAGAAAGACCGTTTAGGTCATGCGCTGGCTTTAGGAGTGAATCCTTATGACTATTATAAAAATCGAAGATATAATGTTGTTATGCCTCGACAGAATTTGCTTGATAACTATGTGTGGTTGTATCATGAGATAAAAGTAAATGATGTAAAGGCACCATCCTCATTGTTATTGGACTTAGAGAACAGAGCTTCTTTGCTGTACTATCAGATTGGCTATAAGAATTTCTCCATGCTCAAATGTTGGCACGCCTGGCTTTTGCGAGGGGAAGGCGAAACGGAAGAAAAGAATACCCCCTGGGGGAAAACGTCTTTTAGTAAGTGTACCATCATAAGCAATGCACGTTTGGATACAGAAGCTGTTGAAATGAATCTACAGTATAATCATAATCCTCTAATTAAGCAAAAGGGTGCGAAAGTCATAGAGGAAAAATTGCCAAAAGGCATTGAGAAAATAGTAGAAGACTTGCAGGATGCTATGATTAGAAAAATATCAGAAAAGGATGTCTACATTGAGACAAATCCTTCTTCCAATATATGTATTGGTCCGTTTGAGAAATATGAAGATTTGCCCTTGTTTAATTTTGCTCCTATGGAACAGGATGTTCACACATCCGTAGTTAATGTTTCCGTGAATACTGATGACAGAGGTGTTTTTGCTACATCATTGTATCATGAGTTTTCATTGATAGCAGCTGCATTGTTTAAACAAAAAGACAAAGAAGGAAACCGTCTTTGGAGCAATGAGGCTATTTATGATTATATAGACAGGTTGCGAAGTAATGGATTTAACCAAAGATTTAACTAATTCTAAAATACTATTGGGATGAATTTTCAAAAACAGTTTGATACGATAACAGGAGCATTGAGCTTATTTGACCTGTCATATTGGATTTCGGGTACGGCTCTTTTGTTATCATTAGTTTATGTCAATCCGAAGCTGATGGATTTCTTGGTTCAAGATGATAAGTTGTTTTTCTCCATGATATTCTGTGTGATAACAGCTTATGTTGCAGGTTTGGTCAGCTGGGTTATAGGAAAGCGGTTGCGATATCTCTTTATGGTTATATATAAGCGAAAAATAAAAGCCGTAAAAATCGATTTTGAAAACTTGTTTGCTGAAGCCATACACGTTTGCAATATTAGCGACCGCTCTAAAATCAAAAGCATGCTCACTAAGAGTAAAACATTAACTTATTCATATATGTGGATGAAATTAGACCAATATGATAATACTGATTGTAAACGGCGTTTTGACTACATCTGCAGATTCTGGACTTTTAGAGCAATTTATGAAGGTTTAATACCGCCAGTAATAATTATGTCTGTTGCTTTCTACTGTAATTATATTACGAAATGTAGCTGTGAATTATCTTGCTTGTGTAAGGTTATTTCCTCTTTCGATATTTGTGGGTGCCTCTGCGCATTGATTTATTTTTGTTTTGTCCTGTTTTTAGTTGGATGCTTGGCTTTGGAAGCAAGAAAATGTTTCAAGACCCAGTTAAGAGAAGCTGTTCTGGCTTTTAGTGTTTTTTGCAGCGAAGATATGTAATATACAGGTAAGCACTCAAATTAGGGCTTAAATTAGAAAGAAGTATCTTCGCTGCTGAATTTAAAACATTGAATTATGTACAGCAGTGAAGAGTTGGAACATTTTCGATAAAGAATAAAGGCAATTCAAATTTGAACTACTCTCAATCGCATGCGTAGCAGCGAACAACTCAACATTAAACATTCAAAACTCAACACTCAAATTAGGCATTGTCGAGCGAAGAAAAATGTATGAAATAGTTAACAAACAAGTGAAATTTACTCAATATATAGGCACTTACCAAAATGCCTATACAAAGGGCTATGCCCTAAATTGAGTACTAAAATATAAGGGGTTGGAAGTAATTGAGTACTTACTTGGACAGCAGTGAGTTTATTTACATAATAATAAAACAAAAGAAAAGAAACATTAATGACAAATCAAACATCGGAAAATAATAAACGAATAGCGAAGAATACGTTGCTATTATATGTGCGTATGCTTTTTATGATGCTTGTGTCCTTGTACACAAGTAGAGTTGTCTTAAACACTCTTGGAGTTGTAGATTTTGGTATCTATAACGTTGTAGGAGGTGTTATAGCAATGTTGGGATTTTTGACGGGTTCTCTCGGTGGTGCTTCTTCACGTTATATTACTTATGACTTAGGTAAAGGTGATATGGCGATTATGAAAAGGACATTTGGTAATATAAAGAGCATTCATTATATATTAGCAGGTGTAATATTACTTATAGGCGAGACTGTTGGATTGTGGTTTGTTGTCACGAAACTGCAGATTCCAACAGAACGTGCGACAGCAGCTTTATGGGTATATCAATTCTCCATACTATCATCAATGATGGCTGTAATCAGCGTACCATATAATGCTACAATTATAGCCCATGAGAAGATGTCCGCATTTGCATACATTTCTATTGTGGATGCTGTACTGAAGTTGTTGATAGTTTATTTGTTGCTGGTCGTTCCTTATGATAAATTGATAATTTATGCTGTCTTGTTATTTGTTATACAGTTATTTGATCAAATTGTATATATTGTTTATTGTTCTAAGCATTTTGAAGTAACTAAATCTAAATGTTGTTATGACAAAGCTCTTTTTAGAGAGATTTTTATATATGCAGGGTGGACAATGAATGGTAACTTGGCGGTAATGGGTTATACTCAAGGCTTGAATATACTGTTGAACATGTTCTTTGGACCAGTAGTCAATGCAGCAAGGGGAATTGCCGTACAAGTTCAGAGCATGTGTCAACAATTTTGCGTAAATTTTCAAATGGCCCTTAATCCACAACTTACAAAGAGTTATGCTAAAGGTGATATAATTTCAATGCATAGTCTGTTGATTAAGAGTTCTAAATTTTCTTTTTATATATTGTATATTATTGCTGTACCTTTAATGTTTGAAGCAAACTTGGTATTGAAACTATGGTTAGGCATAGTTCCAGAACATACCGTGAGCTTTTTAAGGCTTATTCTTGTTGTAGGGTTACTGTATACATTATCAAATCCTATTTTAACTTCTGTTCATGCAACCGGCAAACTTAAGAAATTCCAAATTATTGAAGGCACTATGCTTTTAATGATTGTACCAATAGTATATCTCTTATTGAAAGTATTCGGCATTGCACCAGAGTTTGTTTTCGTGGTGCACATCATAGTAGAAACATGTACACAATACGCCCGTGTAAGGATTGTTTTACCTATGATACAAATGAAGTTGAGAACATATCTGCGCGAGGTTATATTACCGATCATTAAGGTTGCTATTATTTCCCCTATATTACCTTATTTATTATATAAGAATATAGAGCAGAGCATTGCTTCTTTTTTTGCGATATGTAGTCTCTGTGTAGTATGTATTTTTGCTACAGTATTTTATGTTGGATGTAAAAAGTCCGAGCAAGATTTTTTAATCTCAAAAATTTATAGCATATATAAAAAATGTACTGGAAAGATTTAATGAAATATAATTGAATTAAAATGTAAGTACTCAATTGTGGCTTAAACAAGCAAAAAAAGCATTTCAATATATAGGTACTTTTGCAAGTGCCTATACAAAGGTTTATACTCAAATAGAGCACTAACCTCATTCAAAGTATAATTAATAATATGGATGATATTTTTGCTAAAGAAATTGATTGGGATGAAGTTGATTATAAGTTATCAGAAATGCGTTTGGCAAGCGAAAAGTTCCTTGAACAAGCACTCAAATAATATTCTTTATCATTTTTATTACTATTAGAAGATTTGAAGTTTCTAAAAAATATAACTATATAAGATGAAGAAGTCGAATTATGCTTTTGTGTCCGCCCTATATGCAAGTAAGACTAAAGGGCTATATTCAGATATTTATTTCCCAATTATCAAATACGCATTGGCAAAAATATTTGCAGCGAAAATAGATGGGAATGTGTATTGTACGGTCGACAAGGTATCTGAGTTTATTGATGATAAGTTTGGTATTAAGATACCCACCATTGTTATAGCTAAGTCTGTATGTAAGATTGGAAACAATCAAAACTTTAGCCTTGTTGTTTACGAGAATGGAAATACCTTCCAAATAAAAGGAGCGTTTTATGACGAGGATAATATAGAAGAAAAGGAACGTTTCTTCTCAGACAAATTGGAAGAAATTGAAACTAAATATCAAGAGTTTCTGACACAGCAAGGTTGTTCGGATGATGGAGTTACGTTTGTACAATTCATTGCTGATAATACGGATGAAATTTTAGGGTATTTTGAGAATGAGAATAAGAATTGTGTTAATGAAAGGTATGCTACATTGATACTTTTCTTACAATATGTGCATGATGCAGACAAAGAATTATATTCGGTCGTTCATCAGTTGTTTTGGAGCTCTGTTGTAGTGGCTTTCCTTAAAAGCGAAAAACCATTGGTTAATGATTTGGTTAATGGTATAAAGACAGAATACTTTTTAGATACTTCCATTGTCTTAGGACTACTTGAGTTGTCGACATCTCTTAAAGAAACTTATTCCAAAGAGGTTTGTTCTATTATTTTAAACTCTGGTGGTTTGCTCAAGGTGAACCCTATGACTGTAGAAGAAATAAAATATATATTGGAAAAAGTAGAACAAAATGGGCCTAATCCTTTGACTGATATTTATGATTCATATACAAGAAATAAACTTATACCTAACGATTTAGCCAAAATACGTTTAAACTTGGAGAAAAAGCTACTTGCTCTGCAAATTGATGTTTTTCCCAACATGTCTCCAGGTGCAATACAGAAAATAATCAATGATTATAAGGGAAAGACTGTAACTAAACTATTAGGAGATATTCGGCATAATAACCAATCATCGTCTTTCAAAGATAACTTCAGAGAGATACATGATATCTATATGGACGACTATATAAAAACACGTCGAAAAGAAAAGAATTTGAGCGAAAACATCCATTTTATGACAGATAACGTGGATTTAGTGAACTTTTGTCATGCACAGCATAAAGATACAAACTATATGATTACCACAGGAAAGGTTATTCTGAATTTATGGATGCACAACAAACAAAATATTGATGTATCTGACTGTGTGCTTACAGAAACTATGGCTCGTTGTTTGGGATTGCATAAGTATAATGTAAGATACAAAATCATGGAGGTCGCTCGGTTCTACAACCAGACAAAAGACGATTTTGATCCTCAGGTATACAAGGATTTCATAGCACATTTATATCGTAGAGCAAAGAATGTTATTTCTACAGCTGAACAAATAAGTATGAATGGGCCGATCCCTCAGTCGATAGCAAAATTGATAAAGGAGGCTGTCGATAAAGATAACGAAGCATACAAAAATTCCTTAGCTCTGGCAACAAGAAAGAATCAAGAACTCCAAAAAGAGTCGGAGAATAAAGAGAAACAAATAGAGAATATCAAAAATACCGTAGCCGATTTAAAAGACAAGGTTGTTGATTCCAATCAACAAATAGATAATCTTGAATTTGAAAAAAACAAATTGTCCGATTCGTTGCAACAACACAAGAAAGAGTTGCAAGAAACAGCAGCAGAACTAGCACATTCACGCAAAGAACAGGAAGAGGCTAATAGAAAAATAGAATTATACCAAGAACAACAAGAGTTGGTTCGAGAAAAAAAGAAAATAGAAGCCGAGCTTGTCCCCGTACAAAGAATTCGAGAAAAAGCCTTTAAAAATTACGGCCCATTATTGTATAAGATTGGTGGATTGCTATTTGGCCTTTGTGGCGTTTTGGTCTTTGTGTTAGTAATCTTTGGTTGGGTGGAATCATGGATGTTGTCCATTGTAGGTGTATTTTGTAGTGCTTCATGGTTCTTTTTTAACCGAATGTACGCTTTGAACGATAGAGAAGAAGAACGAGCAAAGAAAGTGTATGCAAAATGGGAAAAACAAAACCCACATTATGGTCTACTAGTCGAAAATTTACAAAAACTTGAGGAGAGACTAAATGAAATAAATAAGGAATTAAAAGATAGATGATAAAATAAATATATGAAAGTAATAATTTTTGGAAATAACCTTCAGAATACACTAGGTCTTATTCGTAGTGTAGGCATGAAGGGATATGAGGTGATACTTCTGTTAGAACCAATAAAAAAAAGCGACTGCTATGTCAGACATAGCAAATATATTAGCAAGATTCATTATTTAAAATCAGCTCAAGAAGGTATAGATGTTCTATTAGAAGAATATGGAAATGAATTAGAAAAGCCTGTTATCCTTTGTGGAAGCGATCCAACAATCTGTATGTTGGATTCTCACTATGAACAGCTACAAGACAGATTTCATATTTTCAATGCTGGCAAACAAGGTAAGATAAACTGGTTTTTAGATAAAATAAACACCTTTCCTATTGCTAAAGAAAGTGGATTGTCTGTTATAAAGACATGGTTGGTTACTGATATCCATAATATTCCAGAGGACATTACCTTTCCGTGCTTAACAAAGGGCAATAATAGTACAGGCAGTACTAAAAATGACATGTTCGTTTGTCAAAACCGCGAAGAACTCCTATCTTGTTTACACGAAGGCGTTGAATATCTGATTCAAGAATATATACAAAAAGAATATGAATTAGACATTGTAGGATTGTCATATAATCACGGAAAAGATGTTTTCGTACCTGCAGTCTGTAGAAAAATTCGTGATGAAATTCATAGACAGTCTGTTTACATCCGTCTTGATAACATTCATGAGTATACAAACTTTAATCCGTGTATTATACAGAAATTTCTTCAGAAGACAGGATACGAAGGTATATTCAGTATAGAAGTTTTGTATAGTCATGGTAAGTATTATTTTCTAGAAATAAACATGCGCAACGATGGTTGTGGATGGCTCTATACAGCGGGAGGTATCAATTATCCATATCTTTGGATTAAATATTGTGAGGGAAAATTAACACAAGATATCCTTGATAGTACAAAACTGACAAATCATCTTTATCTTATGCATGAAGATGATACATACAATATGCTTGAGGGTAAAGTTAAAATTCTGCAATGGCTTAAAGATTTTCATCGAGCTAAGGCATTTTTCATAGCAAACAGCAAGGATCCAATGCCATTTATCGTATCTACCTGGATTCATGTACGCCAATTCGGTAAGATGATTCTGCGCAAGTGTTTTCATTTGAATATAAAGTAAATATAGATGAAGGTATTATTCGTTGTTTCTGATTCAACAGCTCATGGCGGTACCGAGATATTGACATTCAATCTAATGCGTGAGTTACAGAATTCAGGCGTAGATTGTTATCTAATTTCACGTTATATATATAATGGGGAAAACTCTCACGTTATAAACATGACACAAGCTGAGTTTTCACGCTATCGCCAAATGCTTAATAGCCCATTAAACAAAATCACAGGTAGCCGAATTTCTGATACGTATTTAAAAGAGGTGATTCGCAAAGTTGCAAAAGATTTGCAGGTTGATTGGATTGTAAATCACACATATGATATGTGTGCAGCTATTCCAACGGATGGACTATGGCAGACGGCACATGTGTTTCATTGGAGTGTTGATGGTTATGAAAAAAATTTGAAATCCGTAATTCAAAAGAAGTCCTTTATACCCCGTACTCTTTCAATTGTTTCATTGAGGACTATTATGAAACGATGGCACAAAGCTATTTCACAATTTGATAGATTGGTTTGTTTGACTACGGCTGCATTTTCTGAGATTAAGCGAATAGGACAATTGGCAACACAAAGTCGTATTTGCCATATTCCAGATCCTTTGATGCAAATACAGGAAAGCACGGAGATTAGTTCGTTGAAAAACAAAACAATTGTATACGTAGGTAGACTTTCGCACGAAAAGGGTGTAATGCGTCTTCTGCGTATATGGAAGCGCATATCATCCCAAATTGAAGATTATACTCTAAAGATTTATGGTGATGGCAATATGAAGGATGAGATGGAGCGATATATCCACTCTCAGCAGCTTCATCGTGTAGAGCTAATGGGATTCTCTTCGGACCTGAAAGGAATATATACACATGCCGATCTTTGCTTGATGACTTCTGATACCGAAGGATTTGGCATGGTGCTAATTGAGGCAATGTATTATGGAGTACCTTGTATAAGTTTTGATTGTCCTATATCACCTAAAGAAATTATAGCTGATGCAGGTGTAACCATTTCTTGTTTTGATGAAGATGCATATGCAAATGCTGTAATTGAGTTGTTGAATGATAAGGATAAATTAAAGGAATTACAGCGAAAATCAATAGAACGTGCTAAGGATTATTATATAAATAAAGTGACGGCCCTTTGGCTGCAAATGCTTAATTCAAAAATTTGATGAAACAAAGAATCGTAAAACTGATAGCTGCATTATGTTATTGGATGGGGGTTGATGCTCTCTTTTACATGCTTAATCGTAAAGCTAAACGTATAATAACATTTCATAATGTGATGCCGGAGTATTTGCTCCCGGAAGGCAAAAAGATAGGTCTGACAGACACAGAAGAGAGTTTTCGCATGAAAGTGCGTATCTTGAAAGAACATTTTAGCATCAGTGCGGAAGTGCTTGATAATAGTTCAGCTACCATAACCTTTGATGACGGGTATAAGAACCAACAGGAGGTGGCAGAAAGAATATTGAAAGAGGAGGGTAGCTTACCTGCCATTATTTTTGCTGCAGGTCGTATGATAGATAACGTAAATCCTTCAGAAGCATTAGTGGTAGATTTGCTTTTGCATTGGACACATCTTGCTCCCAATGGTATTTACACACTCGGAGGTTCTTGTGCTGTAGTGAAACAATTTGAGATGACAATGGCTAATCGTCAACAAGTGTGGCAGGATGTTATATGGCCTTCATTCTGTAAGGATAGTGAGGCAAAGGGACGTCAACTGTTAAAAGATTTAGATAGACAATTTACAATAAAGAAGATTTTGGACTCTTGTAATTCAGAGTATCTCCGTTTGCGTATGACAGGTATATCGAATAATGACATTCGCGATTTACAAAGCAAGGGATGGTTTATAGGTTGGCATACTCAAGAACATTATCCATTGAGTAAATTGAATAACGAAGAAAAAAAACATGAAATAATAGGTTCTCCAGAAGAAATGAAGGATGTAGTGTTTAGTTATCCGTATGGCGAATTGGACTCTGTTGATAAAGAATGCATTCAGATTGCCAAAGTAGCTGGTTATCCTTGCGCTGTTTCAAATGTGGATACCCACAATTCTCTGATGTGCAAACATTTCATTCCTCGTATGATGCTAGATGGAAATTTCTACCAATGCCATATGGAACTAAGTGGCTTGAAATATTTTTTGAAAACAAGAAAAATGTTGCCTAAGATAAATTGAAATAAATGGAAGTAATTTTAAGGAAAAATTGGATTGATTGGGCGAAAGCCTTGGGTATATTGTTGGTTGTTATGGGACATAGCAATTATATCCAACAAGATATTATACCTATGATATTTATGATTCATATGCCGCTGTTCTTTGTGGCAAGTGGATATTTGTTTAAGACCAATAAGACATTAAAAGAGATTACGCAATCAAATATTCGTACATTGTTGATCCCGTATCTGCTTTTCAACCTTATATCTTTGGTTTACCTCTCAGGTTCAACCTTTGTAAAACAGGTGACCGGAGCTGAGGTGGATTGGAACTATCTGATATTTCAGCCCCTGTGCGATACATTGGTGGGTGTGCCTGGCAACTTGCTTTGTGGCCCTACATGGTTTCTTTTGGCATTGATATGGTGTAAATACATCATATATGGTATTGAGAAGAGCAAGCCCACTGTCGGTTTCTTTATCACTTTCCTTTGGCTTGTGGCTCTCTTGACTATTCAGTTTTTTGATGTAAAGCTGCCACTATCAATCAGGGGGGGCGTTTCTGGTTGCTTGTGGTTTGCAGTGGGATATTATTCAAAGAAATACTCTCACCGGATTTGCGTAAACAAATGGATTTGGGCTATTGCTATTCCATTTGCATTTGTTGTTTGTCTGTATATTTGTCGTCAGCAAGGAAACTGCAACTATCTTATTGGTGATTTAAAGGGTTGGCTTGGGCTTGTTGGCACTTCTGCCGGTCTTGTCGCTTTTTATGGTATCTGCAATCTGTTAAACCGTTTCCGACTTAAACTTATAACGCTGGTATCTCAAGCATCTATAGTTACAATGTGTCTGCATTTGCTTATAATGCCCAATTTGGAGAAAGTTACACATTATCAGTATCATTTAGGAATTACACTTGTGGGTGATTTGTTCATCGTGTTGTTGCTTACGGCAATATATCCGTTACTGAAGAAACACGCGCCCTATCTGGTTGGTTACAGGAAATAAATTTACTATGAAGCGACTTGAATATCTTGATCAAATGAAAGGTATTGCCATCTTTATGATGGTGATGGGACATGTATTGCTGTTTACATATGATGTGGCGGAGTGTACATTGTCGAATGTATTTTTCATCAATATGTCTATATTCTTTTATGTGTCTGGCTATCTGCTGTACAAGCCTATAAATACACGTCAAGAGTTGTTAGCCAGATTGAAGCATAAGGCAATGCGAATTCTTCCACCGTGGATTGCTGTTACAGTTGTTATGTCATGGGTGCAGAAGTGGAATGTTTTTTCCACATTGTGCGACTTTTATTGGTTTTTCTATGTTCTGTTCTTATTGACGATGATTGTTGTATTGGTGGATTTCCTTGTGTTCCGCCATATTGCTAGACCTGTATTATATATTGCTTCTTTGCTTGTAATTACAGTAGCGTTTGCAGGATTGAAGTTTATTGGACTTTATAATTGTTATTTGCCAGCACACTATCTCTGCATGTACTCGGTTCCTTTTTTGTTGGGATGGGTATGTCGCAAATATGGTCGTATAAATACATTCATGATAGAGAATCAGTGGTTGTACATTGTTAGTATTGCTATGCTGTTTTTCTGTTGGTACACATTTTCAGAACTCAACAATTACTTCCATATTTTAGGCGCGCTATGTGGAATTATTGTTCTTCAGTCAGCTTTATATCATAATGAGCAGAAATGTAATAAGATGCCGATTGTAAGCAGAGTAGGACAAAGCACATTGGCTATATACGCTCTGAACAACTTTTTCCTGCCTGATATGACAAATTGTATTGGGGATTCTGTGATAATGGGACATGGCTTGTTGGTGCAATTTGCTGCAACAGGTGTTGTTACAGTTTTTGTGATTGCAGCTTGTATGTGTGTAGAATGGTTGTTTCATAATAATAAGTATTTAAGTAAAATTTTATAAATAAATTTGTTGGTGTTAAAGTTTTCTTCAGCCGAACAATGGCGAATAATGCGTAAACTTTAAATATGGTTCAAAAAAAATATTATATCTGCGTAACTCCTTTTTTCCCTTCACCGGTACGATGGCAGGGTTCTTATGTGCTTGATCAAGTGAAAGCAATACAGCGTAACTCAGATTATGAGGTGGTGGTTTTTAAGACCAACCCTTTGGGATTGAAAGAGGACGATTATGTGATGGATGGCATAAAGGTGCATGTTATACGACCATTTCTTATGCCGTCATATATACTTAATGGCTTGACGGAAGGCTTGGTAGGCCGATTGTTTGTAAGAAAGCTAAAGACTTTGGGTATTAATCCGAACCAGGTGGCTTTTGTGCATTGTCATACAGCCAGTCATAGTGCTTTCGGATTTGGTGTAAAACATGTGAATCCGGAGGCAAAGGTAATGATACAGTTTCACGACCTTGACCCTTATACGCTCCGCAACGGCAAGTGGGCTGATAAGAGATGGAATGTGCGGTATCGGGCGAGAAAGAGTCTTAGTGCATTTAATCGTGCTGATATGCTCATAAGTATAAGTACTCCAGTACAAAATAATTTGTTTGCCTTTCCAAATGCCAGACCACAGGAAGTATATCCAAGTTATTTGCAAAGACTGGAACAGGTGAAGGACTTTCCAAATGTCAAGCCTAAGAATACGTATATATTGTATAATGGAGTTGATACAAGAGTATTTAATACAGTTTCTTCTATTGACAGTTATAACGATAAAAATAAATTTCGTATTGGGTGTATCGGCAACTTTCAGGAGTTGAAGGACCACATTACGTTAATTAAAGCCTTCAATTTACTGCATAAGAGAGGATATAAAAATATGGTGCTGTCGCTTTTGGGAACTGGTGAAACAAAAGAAACTTGTGTAAAGTATATAGAGGATAATAATTTGATGCAGTATGTGGAGTGGCCTAAGGAAGTCAGCCATGAACATTTGCCAGAGTTTTATCATTCCCTTGATTTGTTTGTCTTGCCAAGTATCTATGAGGGTTTTGGATGCGTTTATACAGAGGCATACGCTTGTGGAGTGCCTTTCATGGGAGTATATGACCAAGGTGCAGCAGAAGTTATTGAACCTAACGAACGTAACAAGTGGCTGATTAAACCTCATGATTATGTGGCATTGGCAAACTTGATAGAGAGATATTATAATGAACGGTATAAACAACATTTGTGCCAACCATATGATATAAATGAACTAATAATAGAATTTTTTAAAAAGATTGAGGAGTTATGAGTAAACTGTTCAAGAGTGAATATATGTTGCTGATATTTCTGATAGTCAACATGACTGCAGAAAATATAATATTCGCAAGCATCTCGAAGACAATTTTCTATTGTGTGCTTGCATTGAGTGTGCCTGTGTGCTTGCTGAATATCAAGATAATAAAAGAAGGATTCAGAGCTTGCCCATACATGCTATTATGGATTTTAATTTATATAGTTTATCTACTTAGTGTAGGTCAGCAGTATGCTACTACAGATAATCTTATATACCTTGTAGCTAAAATAGCAACATTTTCGGTAATCCTATTGAGTATAGGCAAGAATTTCGATTTTTATCTAGTAAGATTGTCGAAACCAATGGGTGTAATTATTGTCTTATTGTTATTAGTAGGATTTAATAAAGTTGGACATACCGGTACTCGCTCTTTTGGCTTTTACAATGGTAATGCTGGTTGTGCCATTGCAATGATTGGCGCAGCGTCTTTTCTTTTTAAAAGTGCAAAGTATGCATTTTGGGAGAAGTTTTGTCTTCTGTTTTGTCTTGTGTGTGTACTGATAGGTAGTAGTCGTAATTCATTGGCAATGTTGGCTATATTGGTATTGTTTAGATATGGTGCTTCGCCAAAATTAATTATTGCAGGTATAGTAGGAATAATTGCTGTTGTTTTCGTGTTGCCGGAGTTTGGATTTGAAACGGAATCTGTAGACAGACTATTGGGCACTTTTGAAGGTACAGTATCTATTGACCGTGAAAATCAGCGTGAAGCTGCCAGATGGATGATAGAACAACATCCTTGGGATGGTAATGGTTTTAATTTCCAAAACTATGGATATGCTTTGGATCTTACCGATTTGGGAGCACACAACGGATATCTAAATATGCTGGAACAAATGGGATACGGGTTTGGTGGTTTGTGGCTTGGTGTGTTAGCTTTGGGTGCATATCGAAACCTTATGCTTTATAAGGAGAAAAACCTTCATGTCCGCAAATATATTGCAATTATGATAGCCATTCTGTTTGGTGCCAATCAGGAGAGTTATCTCTCAGGTGTCAATCAGTTTACAACCAATATGTTGTTTGTGTCGATGGTGATACTATGGATGTATAAATATAGAATAAAAAAAAGTGAATAAAGAAATGAAGATATTACACACAACTCCTACATTAGATATCTCGTATGGAGGTCCAAGTACCTGCACATACTATTTGGCCAAAGGACTGAATGAATTGACGCCTACAGATTTGTTGACTTTGGCAAGCGAGAGAATTGTTGGAAATGACGCTTTTATTAAAGCTTTGCCAAACGATGCCTTCTCTCCATTGCTGTATTCAAAGAATTTTGGTCATTATCTGTCTGAACATGCTACAGAATATGATGTGATTCATGCCAACGTAATATGGTATTACTTCTCGCATCAAGCACGCAAGTCTGCCGAACGAGCTAACAAACCCTTTATACTCTCGCCTCATGGAATGTTATATCCGAATGCGCTTAAAGGTAAATCATCGTGGAAAAAGCGGATTGTAATGCCTTTGTTTCAGCAGGGTGACTTGGAACGAGCTACAATGCTCCATGCCACATGCAAGCAAGAGATGATGCATTTGCGAAATTTGGGCTACAAACAGCCAATTGCTGTTGTTCCAAATTGTTTGAATATTGATTCCGACTATTTACAGATGAGCGGTGAACATCGTGAAGAGAATAGCCGACGCAGGTTTGGTTTTGTTGGTAGAGTTGCTCGTATTAAGAATATCGATCGTATAATTGCTGCATGGAATAAACTTGGCGATAAGACCCTTGATGCTGAATTGGTAATAATAGGCGGGGGTGATGATGTGTATATGAATGAACTGAAGCAATATGTAGCAGGAAACGGAATGAAGAATGTTACGTTTACAGGTTTTCTTACAGGTAATGCTCTTAGGCGTGAAGTTCACAGACTTGATGTACAACTGCTGGTGAGCGATAGCGAAAACTTTGGAATGGTAGTACCTGAGGCTTTGATTAACAGAGTACCAGTGATAGCTTCTAAAGGCACCCCTTGGAATGTTTTGCCAGAGTGCAACTGTGGATGGTGGATAGATAATAGTATCGATGCTATTGCTGAAACAATAATGCAAGGAATGCAACTTAGTGAGGAAGAGAGACTCATTATGGGCGAGAATGGTAGAAATTTGGTTTTGAATAAGTTTTCAAAAGAAAATGTGGCAAATCAAATGTTACGTGTGTATGAATATGTGTTGGGTATAGGACCTAAAACGGATGATATATATGAATAATGGTAAGACAAATTTAGCATCATACAATTGCGATTGGCATAACTGTGGTGGCAGTGGACTGAAAATAAAGATATGGTATTTTTTCAATGCCTTGTTTATGAGAAATACATTATGCCCTTTTATGGGAATAAAGCGTAGTTTGCTTCGGATGTTTGGAGCCCAAATAGGCACTGGGGTGTGGATAAAACCAGGAGTAAATGTGAAATACCCTTGGAATCTTACTATTGGCAACAATGTGTGGATAGGCGAGAATGTGTGGATTGAAAATAATGAGCCTGTGACCATTGGTGACAATGTGGCTATTAGCCAAAATGCAGTGTTACTTTGCGGAAATCACAACTATAAAAAAACAACTTTTGATCTAATGGTCGGAAAGATTACTTTAAAGGAGGGATCATGGGTCGGGGCAGGATCAATGGTGTGTCCTGGAGTGACAATTCATAGTCATGCTGTTCTTTCTGTTTGCTCTGTGGCTACTAAGGATTTGGAGGCATATAGTATATATCAAGGTAATCCAGCCGTAAAAGTGCGTGACCGTGTAATTGAATGATTATTATTAATAATTTTATGAGAATATCAATAATTACTGTAACTTTTAATCGTGCACATATCATACACGATTGTATAGAAGGCGTATTAAAACAGAATTTTAAGGACTATGAGTATATCATTGTAGATGGAGCTTCAAAAGACAATACTGTAGATATACTGAAAGAATATGAGCCTAAGTTTGAAGGGCGTATGCGCTGGATATCAGAGCCAGACAAGGGCTTATACGATGCTATAAATAAGGGTATTCGTATGGCAAAAGGAGACATCGTCGGAATAATAAATTCTGATGATTTCTTTCCATATAACGATACTTTTACTCATGTGGCGAAAGCATTTGAAGATGAAACTGTGGAGGCTGTCTATGGTGATAGTATAAATGTTTTCGATACAGAAATGAGAACAATTTACCATACATCTTTAGGACCATCTTTCCGTATATGGATGTATAGGATTGGAATGATGCCAAGCCATCAGACGTTTTATGCTAAACGAGACTTGTTTGATAAATTAGGCTATTATAAAATAGACTATAAAATAACAGCGGATTATGAATTAATGTTGCGTTTTATATATGTAAATAGAATCAAAGTTAAATATGTTAATCATCCACTAATAGCATTTAGATTTGGTGGAGTAAGTACCCAGATGAGCAATAAAGGATTGCTCAATAAGGAATGTATAAGAGCTTGTAAAGAAAATGGTCTGTATTGTTGTAGTCCATTAATATGGTTAAAGTATATAGTTCGTTTTAAGGATATTGTCGGATTAATGCTTTGGCAGAAAAAGAATAAAAGATAATATGCATTTAAGCTTATTGCCTCGGGTTAGGGTGAATTATACATTTTGGGATTTGTTAAAGGCTCTTTTTATAGGAAATAAGAGAAACAATCTAAGAAAAGCTTGTAGACAAATTCTTACAGATTATTATGGCTCAAATGTGCTTCTTGTGCCTTCTTCGCGTGATGCTATATTTGAACTGCTAGTGCGCCTTCCTCAGAAAAAAGTGATAGTTCCTTCATATACTTGCATGGTAGTGAATGAAGCTGTTTTGTTGTCGGGTAAGGAATTGGTGTATGCTAAAAGTGATCTGGATGTCTTTAATTCATCGTACTTGGAGTATATAGATAGTGACAGTATCGTTTTGGCAACTCATCAGTATGGTATTCCATGTAACATAAAGGAGATAATGATAAAGTGTAAGGAGACGGGAGCTGTTTTAATAGAAGATTGCGCAACATCAATGGGAACAATAGTAGAAGGGCAACTTACCGGAACTTTCGGAGATTATGCATTGATCAGCTTTAATCAGTCTAAGACTTTAAATGTTCCTCCTTTTGGCGGTGTTTTGATAGGTAAGGATTCTAGTATGTTAAGAGACATAGAGCAAACGTCAGAGTGGTGTGATACTGGTTGGAAATTTAAGTTGAAAGGTTTAGCAAAAGGATTTGCTTTTGTATTATCAAAAAATTCCTTTGTGTATAAATTTATGCATTGGGCTACCATAGACAGGAAAGGGAAACTACAAAGAACTGAACATGAAGAGGTTGCTAAAGAAAAAACGGCTTTTTATAAGTTTCGATTCACAGAATGGCAGGCATCAATATTACTGACACAATTGAGAAAAATGGATAAGATATTTGAAAAGCGTAAGCTGGTGTATGCTTTCTATAATGAACATATTGTAAATCCGTTTTTGGTAAAGCCTGTTTATAATCCATACGCTGTTTGTACTCGTTATGTAGTTTTGAATAATAATAGAAATACATTCTATAAAAAATGTGTAGCTAAAGGCATAGATATGGACTTTAGTCATTGTAATATAGGTTGTCCGCTTAGTTTTAAGCAAGAGCACAATATTGCTCACAGTATATTAAATCTACCTTTTTATTACGATATGTCTGAAAAAGAGATGAATAAGGTGGTAGAGGTAGTGAATTCAATTAGATAAGTATAAAATGAAACTTGCATTCTATAGTATAGTGTTGAATCATCATCAAGCTTGTATTGCTGATGAATTTTACAAGTTGTTAGGGAGCGATTATGTGTTTGTAGAAACCATAAAATGTAATGATTCAAAAGGGGCAGTTGAAGACTATTCAAACAGACCATATTTACTGAAAGCTTGGGAGTCTGAAGAGTGTTGGCAGAAGGCTATGAACATTGCAAATACTGCAGATGTATGTGTGTTTGGAGGAAACGAAAGTATTCCGTTTGAAATATCAAGAATGAAGAGAAACTTGCTTTCTTTTGATATGGGGGAAAGGATGCTCAAAAGAGGGTGGATAAATTTGATTTCACCGCATCTACTTAAGAAACAATTTGTTTACCTAAGGTATGGTTGGGCAAAAAAGAACTTGTACAAGTTGTGTTGTAGTGCATTTTCAAAGGAAGATTTGTATAAACTTCATTCTTTTAAAAATAAATGCTATAAATGGGGATATTTCACACAGGTGGATAATGATTTTGATGTTGAAGCATCCCTGGATGTTTCCACACCAGGATTTACTACACTTATGTGGTGTAGTAGATTCCTGGTGTTGAAACATCCAGAACTACCAGTACAGATGGCTGCACGGCTGAAGGACAAAGGCTATAAATTTCATATCAGAATGTATGGTGATGAAGGCAATGCAGCAAAGTATGATAAGATATATCCAAAGAAGTATCTTAAAGAATTAATAAATCAACTGGGAGTTGAAGATAGTGTCTCTTTGATGGGCAATCGTCCCAATAATGAAATAATAGATGCAATGCGCAAACATGACATATTTTTGTTTACATCAGACAAAAATGAAGGATGGGGCGCAGTAGCCAATGAGAGTTTAGCAAACGGATGTGTATTGGTGGCCAGTGATGCAATAGGTAGTTCGCCCTATTTAATTAGGGATGGTGAGAACGGTTTTATGTTTAAAAGTAAGAATGTGGAAAGCCTAACTGAGAAAGTAGAGTGGTTATTAACACATCCGGAGGATATGAAAAATATGCGGAAATGTGCTGTTCAACAAATGAAAGAGTTGTGGAGTCCTCATAAGGCTGCTAAGGCATTGCTATTGTTGATAGATGATTTAATGAACAGCCGAGAAACCTCAATAAGAAATGGTCCATGTTCAAAGGCATAATCTATTTTTGTTATTATTGATTGATCGACAATATAGTTTTCATTAATGAATAGTCTTTAATATATGAGTAAAATATTATTACTAGACGGTGAGGGTGTGCAAGTAGTGTGTATGGCTCGTGAACTAAATAAACTTGGGCATGAGTTAACCGCTCTTTGTGCACAGAAAGTAAGCAGCGGATATGCTACAAAGTATCTTCACCATAAATACAAGTCGCCCAATTTACATCTGGAGGCAGAGGCTTTCAAGACTTATTTCTATGAGCATCTGAAACAGCACAAGTATGACTTGATTATTCCTATGGGTGATGAGTCTGCTTATTTTTTAAGCCGTGAAAAAGAAAAAGTTGAGCAGCAATATAAAACATTGTGTGCAGTAGAAACATATTCAACTTTTGAATTGGCTAATGACAAACAGAAACTAATGGAAATATGCGAAAAGTATGATATTGTACATCCGCATACGAGGGCTTTGCCATCGCTAGTTTCAGAAAAGTTCGAAGATTTCTTGCATGACACTGCAGACTATGTGGGATTTCCGGCGATGATTAAGCCAAATTTATCGGCAGGTGCAAAGGGAATTACTCGTGTAGAAAGTATAGAAGAACTAAAGGATAAATATCCACCTATTGCTGAAGCTTTTGGCGCTTGTGCACTTCAGCAGTTCGTGGAACAACCTGATTATTATTATAATGTAATGCTGTTCCGCAAACGTGATGGAAAAACAGCAGCCTCTACAATCATTAAGATTATGCGGTATTTTCCGCTTAAGGGTGGAACGAGTTGTTATAGCGAGACAATAGAGCATCCGTTCTTACTAAAGCAATGTGAATGTTGTTTGGATAAATTAAACTGGCACGGATTCGCAGACTTTGATGTGTTGGAAGATAAGCGAACGGGAGAACTTAAAATAATTGAAATTAATCCTCGGGTGCCTTCAAGTCTTCAAGCCAGTTTTGCTGCAGGAGTAAACTTTGCGAAGATTTTTATAGATGAATATTTAGGAAGAGGAGCGGAGATTTTTAATATGCAATTTTATAAAACAGGCCAGCAAGTTCGGTGGTTTGGATTGGATGTAATGTGGTTTTTGATGAGTCCACAGAGATTTTCATTTAAACCGAGTTGGTTCAGATTCTGGGGTAAGAATGTAAGCTACCATGATGGTTCATGGCGCGACCCTATGCCTATGATTGCTGGTAGTTTGCAAGGGGTGGTAAAATATCTTGATCCTAACTTCAGAAAGGCGAAATTAAATGGATAAACTTTTGAAAAAAATATGAAAAGAATTTTGATAACGGGTGCCAACAGTTTTGTTGGCATGAATATAGAAAAGTGGTTGCTTAAGAGTCCAGATGACTTTCAGGTTGACACAGTGGACACAAAGGATAATGCTTGGAAAAAGGTAGAATATACTAAGTATGATGTGGTGTTTCATGTGGCTGGTATTGCTCATGTAGACCCCAAACCAGAGATGGCTCCACTTTATTATAAGGTGAATCGCGATCTTGCTATTGAAGTGGCAAAATTGGCTAAGAAGCAAGGGGTAAAGCAATTTATTTATATGAGTTCGCGCATTGTGTATCATGCAAGTAAAAGCATGAAACCTAATGTGACGACGCCTTATACTCAACCAGACCCTAACGATTTTTATGGAGACTCCAAACTACAAGCAGAAAAGGGATTGAATGAGTTAGCTTGCAATACTTTTAAGGTTGCCATTGTTCGTCCACCAATGATATATGGTCCTGGTAATAAGGGAAACTTACCACGATTAGCTTGGTTAGCACAAAAGACGCCAGTATTCCCGGCTTGGCATAATAAGCGCTCTATGTTGCATGTGTATAATCTAGCTGAATTCATCAAACAATTAATAATACATGAGTTAGGAGGTGTATTCTTTCCGCAAAATGAAGAATTGGTCGATACGGTGGAAATGGTTAGATTTTTTGCAAAAGAAGCAGGACATAAGATATGGATAACACGTTCTTTAAATCCTATTGTCTGGCTTGGTTCATTTTTTTTATCTGCTATACCTAAAATGTTTTCTGATTCTTACTATTTGTTAGAAATGAGTAAGTATCCTTTCGATTATCATGTCATAGGACAAGCGGAGTCGTTAAAAGGTTTGGAGGCAAATAAAAAGATGAAGTAAAAAAATATTTTAATGACACAAACAGAAATAGTTCTTTTAGAACTTGTGAAATGTGGACTTGGACTCCAAACTCCACAATTGCCAGAATTCAGCATAGATTGGGATAAATTGTTTGAACTATCCGCAAGACAAGGTGTATTATGCATATGTTTAGATGCAATTGCTCATATGCCTATAGATAAAAAACCTCCAAAGGATATTTTGATGAAATGGATAGGAACAGTTCTCCATTCTGAGAGACTTTATGAACATCATAAGAATTTGCTAAGGTCTTTATGTACTAATCTTAAAGGTGTGCATGTGCTGCTATTAAAAGGAATTGGACTGAGTGGGTACTATCCTATACCAAAACATCGACCAACTGGTGATATAGATATTATTTCCTATGGTCAACATAAGAGGATAGACTCCTATTTTGAACAAATCGGATATAAGCCTATACAAACAATAGAGAAGCATACCATAGTAACAATAGACCAAGTGATAATAGAGAATCATTCTATCTATGTTGATGCTTATGCCACTAAAGCTGAGAATCATTTGCAAGCTTATTTAGAAACAATGTGTGATGATAAATTGCAAGAAGATGGTTATTATGTTCCTTCCCCAATTAAGAACTATTTGTTCTTGTTATCGCATACAATACGACATTTTAGTGAATATCAATCCATAACATTAAGGCATATATTAGATTGGGGACTATTTCTGAAAGGCGAAAATGAAGAGATAATGCGACAATGGACTCTAATAAAGGAGAAACTGAACGAATTTGGATTATCAAGATGTAATGATTTATTTACAGATATAGCACAAGATTTTGTGAGATTTGATCTTAGTTCCTTTATAATATCAGAAGTTTCAAAAGTGGAAAAAGACAAAATCTTGAGTGATATTCTTAAATATAAAGAAGTCGTAGAACATAATAGCATCTTTCCTCGTATATGGCATAAGTGTCGTAGACTTTATGCAAACAGATGGAAGTTTGATTATCTCCCTTTCTCTTTTTGGGAGAGAATACGGTTCTCGGTGCTTTTACATTGGAAGCATGTAGAGAAAATATAAGTTATAGTTTGTTGATTTTTGATATATAGTAGATAATATGATATATAAATTTTCAAAACGTATTTTTGACTTCGTATGTGCCTTTATTGGCATTGTTGGCACTTCGCCGATATGGATTGTTTCCATTATCCTTACGGAACTGAGTGACCCAGGACCTTTGTTTTACTTTGCCAACCGTGTTGGCAAGGACAACAAGAAGTTTAAGATGTGGAAGTTCCGCTCTATGCGTGTGGCAAGAGGGGCTAATGAGGCTTCGCTGCGTCCTGACCAAGACCGTATATTCTGGTGGGGTAAGATTATGCGAAGACTGAAGATTGACGAGTTGCCACAGTTGATGAACATTCTGAATGGTACTATGTCGATTGTAGGTCCACGTCCTGCTGCTGTTGACCAAGTTGACATTACCCGTGGAGGTGCTAATGCTATTGCCGCTACTGTGCCTTGCGGTTTGACTTCACAGTCAAGTTTGTGGGATTATATTTATGGAGACCAGTTCCCCGATGAGAAAGAATACAACGAGAAGGTATTACCCATTCGCCTTAAACTTGACGTGTATTACGTAAAACACGCCTCGTTCTTTGGTGACATCAAACTGATTATCTGGACTGTCATAGCTATCCTCTATACTGCATGCGGTAAGTATCCGCAGTGGATGCATGACAAGTTGGTAGGGTATGCGGAGATGATAAAATAACAAATTACATTTTCGTCATGTTGAATAACTTAATAAAGGACTAATGAGAGAAAGAGCTACAACAAACATATGAATATTGTAGAAGAATGTTGTCAACAACTCAATCATGTAATAGAATTTAGCTGTGATAAATTACATAATTGCATTCGTGAATTTATATTCCAAAGAATAGATTATAGCAAGGTAGACTCTTTTATGCCACAATGGATTATTGATTGTGGAATTAGTCCAGAATTAAGCACTTCTAAAGATGCTTATGAGAAGTTTAAAAGACATACAAATCATCACCCAATATTTGGATTGTATATATATTACTTTGATATATGGTGTAAAAATGCAGCAATTCAAGATAGATTGCAAGCTGTTGCAACATTTCTACAGAGATTCTATAATATAGTACCATATGAAGCCAAATATGAAGAATGTTATTATACTTCAGCAGGAAGAATTAGTGGTGAACAAGAAACAGAAGCTCATGTATTATTAAATAGTATTTTTGTTGCGTATGCATCTATATTTGATCTTTTAGCTAAAGTTGCAGTGGAGCAATTTGAATTTGGAAAATATGATTTTTCTCAATATAAGAAAATGCGAAGCGTAAACACTCTTTTTAATAAAGGTCTAAAAAATATTGATCCATCATTAAAAGAAAATGGATTGCTTTTTACTGAGCCACCAGTAATAAGAAAAATAGAAACTTTTAGGAATGAATATGTGCATAATGGACCTTGGGACTTGAGATGTTGCATATATTACACCGCCGTAAATGGAGAACCGGCCGATGTGGTAATTTACAGCCCAGACATGGACGAATTTGGAAATTTCATTACGTCAGGTTCACGAAATAAATTTTATTCACAGGGAAACCGTATCAATATACAACTGCCTATATTGTTAAAAGAAGCAACAAGTATTATAGAATCAACGATTGAAAGAATATGTACTCTTTATCAAAAGAATACAATTGATAATGTTGATGAAGCATATACAAATGAATGCATTAAGGCTATATTAAAATATCAGATATCATTAGTAACAAATTCAAAAAAGAAAAAATAATGAAATACTTATTAGTAGTAGCCCACCCCGATGACGAAGTTCTCGGAGCTGGTGCATCAATGTGGAAATGGTCGCATGAAGGCGACGAAGTTGACGTAGCCATTATGTGTACAGAGGCAAAGGCAAGGGCTTTCCGTCCTTCGGATGCTGAGTTGGAAGGTGACACGGATGCTGCGACAAATTATGTTGGCGTGAGCAAGAAGTATGAGGCGACGTTCCCGAATATCGAGATGAACACTGTGCCTCACTTGAAGCTTGTGCAGTTTATTGAGAGCGCAATCCGTGAGAGTGAACCTGATATTGTGATTACCCATCATCCTGCTGACACCAACAACGACCACTTGCAGACCTCTATGGCTTGTCAGGAGGCTATACGTTTGTTCCAACGTCAGCCGACAGTGAAGCCAGTGAAGGAGTTTTGGTATATGGAAGTACCATCATGCTCAGAGTGGGCTATCAACGATGCCATGAATTTGTTCCGTCCCAACTGCTATGTTGAGGTAGGTCAGAATGGAGTGCAGGCCAAGTGCAAGGCTCTTTCTATGTATCGTGGCGTAATGCGTCCTTATCCTCATCCTCGCAGTGTGGAGTATATCACTGGTTTGGCTGCCATGCGTGGAAGTCAGTGGGGATGCAACTATGCAGAAGCATTTCAAGTGGTGTTGCGTAGATATTGAATAAAATGAAAATATTAAAGGCTATTTGGGCATTCTGCTTCTACCTCTTTGTTCCAAGAAGGGCGAAGCGGATGCCCAATAATTGAATATAATGGTATGGAAATAAATAAAGAATTACTCAATAATTTGTTTGAACAGGCAAAAGAGAATCCTCGTTTACGTCAGAATTTCGATTTGCGTACGTCATCGGCTGACACCAGCCAGCGTATGCTGAATGCCCTGTTGCCAGGAACTGTTGTGCCTATTCATCGTCATAAGGACACTACAGAAACAGTTGTCTGCTTGTGCGGAAGATTGGACGAAGTGATATATGAGGAGGTAGTGACATACGAGAAGAATACATCTGAAGCCTTGCCTATGGCTATAGATGCGCAAGATGTAACACGGAAAGTAGAGTATCGCGAGGTACAACGCATTCATC
>OQWE01000063.1_pt1 | contig 31046 bp, 21 predicted proteins | sample 1691591 | NCBI WGS metagenome assembly OQWE01 (sample SAMN03418265, study PRJEB22391) | human gut metagenome | biome: human-gut; feature: organic feature; material: feces | host: Homo sapiens | place: Tanzania | collected 2013-01
CTAACTTCTGTTAACTTCGGGCGAAGCCCAAACTTCCTTTAACTTCTATTTTGACACACCCTCTAGGGCTTTTCTTTTTATTTTGCAGATTCAATATTTTTCACTAACTTCGCCACAAACATACGGCAGAAGCGATGAAGAACAGCAATAACGGCATTGATATACTCGAACAGCAGATGGCTGACAATGAGGACATCTGCTGTTCATGTGGTAATATAAATTCTTTTCCAAAGGCATTTTTCGACAACTATAAGGTTGCCGATGTGGGCATCATTGTGTGTACATCGGGGAGGTTTAAGTTCAGTTGCGAGAACATGGAGTATGTGGTAAACAAGGGCGAGACGGCATTTCTGTCGCGCGACGTTTACTTCTCCATCACCAGCCACAGCAACGACTGCTCTGTGGTAATCATTCTATATAGTGTCGACTCCATACGCGACATTCTGGGCAGCACCATTGTCGGAATGAAATTCATTGAGATGCTCAATCCACGTGACTGCTGGGTGATGCATACCGGACACGAAAGCGAGCTGACCAAATACTCCGAACTGCTGGCTGTGGGCAACATCGACGACAACGTGTTCGCTGCCAACGAGCGCCGACTGCTGCTGCTGTCGCTCACCTACCGACTATGTGGCATATTCCGCGAAATATCAAAAGACGGCGACAATGCCTCAAGCCGCAAACTCGAGACCTACATGCAGCTGATGCAACTCATCGACCAATATCACACCCAAGAGCGTGGCGTAAAGTTCTATGCCGACCGTCTGTGTCTGTCGCCCAAATATCTTACGTCGCTCGTCAAATCGGTGTCGGGCAGCAGCGTACAGCAACTGGTGTTCAAGGCTATAACAAAAAAGGCCATTTCCTTAATAACCACTACCGACAAGAGTATCAAGGAAATAGCCGACCTACTGAACTTTCCAAATGCCTCAGCCTTCGGCACATTCTTCAAGAAACAAGTGGGAATGTCGCCAGTGAACTATAGGCAACAATCATGAAATGGCAAAGTAATATATATTGCTTTTATCTTTCTATTATCCAGTCTGTAATATTGCGAGTTGTACTGTCAAAATTGATACCGACCTTTGTTATCGGCAACCCTGACAAAGCGAAACGTTGACTGTAGTTTTTGAGATTTATCTGCTGCATAGCAGCGTCAGCACTCTTATTCAGTTTCAAATCTTGGCAGCAGACTACGATAAAGCCCAACTCTGATTTCTTTGTTTGGAATGTCCAGAGTGTATAAATCGGTTTCCTTATTGTAGTTCTTAATAGTAAGATAACCGCTTTGATATAGTAATGGAGTGATTGTCTCCAAACATTCAGTAGGAGCGTCAAACTCTGTTTTATCAGCTTCGATTCCTTCGCCTATGTCCGACGCTTTAACGTCAAACTTGCGCATCATCTCTATCAAATATGTCGGTGTACCGGTGCCAAACCAATAATCATCAAGATTGTTGTTGGCTAAAGCGTTCAGCAAGCTGAATGGATTGAAAACGTCAGATGAAGGCCATGTAAAATGGTAACCATCGTATCGTTCTTGCAATCTATCTAAAGCTTCCGCAGTTGTCAATCCTAAGTTTTCAGCAAACAGACTCAAATCATTGCTCATTTGAGAGATAATCTCTTCCTTAGTTATACCACAAATGCCTGCATATTTAGGCAGCATACTAATGTTGGCAATATTGTTGAGCTCGCTGAAAATGCTCATTTGCGAGAATTTGGTGATACCCGTAAGGAATACGAATTGTAACTTAGGCTCACAATATTTTAGAGGACTATAGAAGTTGCGCATTATGTCGCGGAGAATTCCCAACTGCGCCTCTTCGTGTACCACATCCAATAGCGGAGCGTCATATTCGTCTATAAGCACAACCACTTTCTTGCCAGTCTGCTGGTGTACTGTATTGATGAGATTAAGCAATCGCACATTTGGATCTGGCGCATCGGCAACAATACCATACTCCGTTTCCTTTAGTTCCAATATGAACAACAGGTATCGTTGCAATGCATCCGGCTGCATATGCTTTCCTCCTGACATGTCGAAGTGTAGCACAGGATATTCAGTCCACTCCTTTTCCTTTTTTTCGATAGCCAACCCCTTGAACAGTTCTCTCTTTCCTTCGAAGTAACATTGTAAGGTTGATGTAAGGAGCGACTTACCAAATCTGCGAGGACGACTAAGAAACATAAATTTACTATCGCTATGGGTCATGCGATAGACATATTCCGTCTTATCGATATAGAGATAATCTTCATCGATAATCTTCTCGAAAGTCTGAATGCCTATAGGATATAATTTTCTTAACATATCGTGCAATAGTTTGGTACCTATTGCAAAGATAAGGTAAATAAGACGAATATCAAAACAAATGACATCAAAAAAATCGGAAGCCTCCTAATCGCTTAGGATTCTTCCGATTTTTTATTGTTTACTGAATTGTCGAAAGTTCAGTTATTTGCATTGTCGGTTGAAGCTTTACGCCCAACAGACTATATCAGCAGTATTTTTTACTTGTTCTTGTACTTTACAACAACGGTGTTGGCAGCAAGGCCCTGAGCACCAGAAAGCATTGCACCTGAAGTCTTTATTGTCAAAGCATTGTCAGCAAATGATTTCTCAATGGCAAATGGATTTGTAACCAGCGAACCATCCATATCCATATCAGCAGCACCAAACTGACTCGGAACGTATGCCGAAATCTTTACATTACGGCTAAGAAGAGCTCCGAAGAACAAATCGTCACGACCAAACAGGTAGCCAAAGCAATTGTGCAAGATAATTGGCTCTACAGTATTAGGACATACACGTACGGCCTTGTCTGTTGAGAAACTGTTTGTAAACTCTCCCATATTATATGCCGACATATTGCCTTCAGTATATGTGAAACCGAATGCAAGCTCTGAGTCATCTGCTGCGCCTTCAGGCTTCACACTAACCAAATAGCCATTGGCATCATATGACCATACATACTCCACACCCTGAGCCGTACAAGCCACAACACGGTTCTGATCGTCGAGCGTATAAACAAGAGGTGCACTCATAGAGCCTGTTACAGTGACAGTTTTTCCTTCATATGCAACCTCCCAGTTCAAGTTACTATTCGAAGTGACACCACTCAAAGAGCCATCATTATTATAGGCAAGATTCAAAGTCAAAACACTGCCCTCAAGACCAAGCATACTAGCATACGCTCCCAACATTGGATGCTCCGAAATAGTAATACTCTCAATCTGGCGTGGCTGATAAACATAAGTCTGAGCAAGCTGCCATGAGCTGGCACCACGAACGAGCGATACTGTATACTCGCCCTCTGCCTGATCGGCAGGAACAGTAAACTTCAAGCCATCAGCTGTAGCTGTACCTGCAATAGCCTTGTCGGCTGCATCGCCCAATACAATCTTGTCGCCATCAGCAAAACCCAGACCCGCAATAGTCGCCTCCTTGCCAATCGCCATCTCCTCAGGCAATACCATAGCCGAGATAGGATTGTCGGCAGCAAGCAGATTGATGCTACCCAATGTCCAGATGTCGTTGCCATTCTTGAGCACTACGCTCACCTTACCAACTGTCATAGTGTAAGGAACAGTGAATGTAGCACCATTGGTCGACATCTTGGCGTTGACATTCACAGCTTCGCCTTCGGCAGGCTGAAGCAAAAGAGTCTGACCTGTAGCAAAACCGCTACCCTGCACCGTAACCTCTGCTCCAATCTTGGCAGATGTAGGCACTACTGGATTGGTCACCGGATTGGTAGGACCATCGTCGTCTGACGAACAAGCTGAGAATGTGACGATAGCACAAAGCATCAGCATCATCGAAATGAGTTTCTTCATAAACATTTTAGTTTAAAGGTTAATATTAATTAGTGAACTCTCATTCATAAAATTACAGACCTGGCAGACTGTCGAGAATCTTCACGATGTCGTCACTCGACGGACGTGCCATATCAGGATTGACAATTCGACCGTTAGGATCGAGCAGGATGAAGCGTGGAATACCGCTTATGCGATAGTCGCTCTGAAACTTGGTGCCCTTGCCTATGTAGAGCTGGGTGCCGCTGAGAGCACCGCTCCTCACACGGGCCTCCCACTTGGCCTTGTCGGCATCTACCGACAGACCCACAAACACAATGTTTCTGCCCTTATACTTCTGCTCCACCTTCTTGAGGTAAGGCAGCTCCTTCTGACACGGACCGCACCATGTAGCCCAAATGTCGATGTACACATACTTGCCACGGAAGTCGCGCAGCGTCATCTCCTTGCCGTTGATGTCTACACCCTTGAACATAGGTGACGGACGACCTACGGCAGCCTTGTCCCACTTGGCGCAAGCCTTCTTGAATAGATCGTTGAGATAAGGCGATGTCACGTATGTGTAATAAAGATTCTGAAGGTCGGTGATGTTGTCGGTGCCGTTGCCCTCAACGTATGTGAACGCAAGGAAATGGATAAGAGCCTCGCGCACCTTGTCGCTCTGTATGTTGTCGCCTATGTAGCTCATCTCTGCCAACACCTTGGGATACAACTGACGAATGTCCTTGCCAGCCTCGTCAAACACATGCGAGGTCTCAATCATATAGTTGCGATACTCGTCGATGTCGGCATAGTCGTAGTCTTCCTTCACATACTGGCGCAGCGTATCATAATAGTCCTTGCCAAGCTGCATGGTAGTGTCGCCCGTGAGATACAGATGGCTCACGGGATACATAAGGAATGCATTGGCATAGAAATAAGTGATGCGGCCCTCTTCCATCTTCAGGAACTTGTCGTCGGCTGCAAACTTGCGCACCTTGAGCAATCGCTTCATCGAAGCAATCTTGTTTTCTACAGTCTTCTTGAACTGGCTCCAAGGCTGCGTATATACATTGTCGGGCAAGCCCAACACCTTAATCTTATTAAGATAGTCGACAGCCTTCTCGTTGCCGCCCTTAACGCTGAATGTATTGTCAAAATCGTTGGCATCGAACGAGATGTTCATCTCGTCGCCACGTTGCAGATACACGTCTTTCGACTTTTCGCCATAGTAAACCTTAGCATACAGCGCATCCTCACCATCGAGTTGTACAGTAGCCTTACCGTCAACGAGCTGAAACTCGTTGACACTCATGTGATAAACCAGCACCACATTGGTCAGCACCGGATTCTTAACGTCAAACTTCACCGTAATTCCATCGGCAGCCTGCATCTGCAAAGCCACAAACAGAAACATTAGAAGCGACAGTATTCTATTTTTCATATTCCCAGATTTTTAATGTATTGATTGCTTTTAGTTGGTGCGCTCGCGATATGTGGCATCCACAATCTTGCCAAAGCCGGTATATGTAGTAGGTTTGACAGTAGCGAAGTCGCCCTCCTTAACCATACCGTCATAAATGCGCAGAGTGCCCACACCATTGTTCTCCGAACCTACAACGAGGTCGTAGTCGTGCTGCGAAGTGCCGTTCTGATAAAGATTGAACTTCATCATGGTGACAGTCTCGCCATTAAGGGCAAACTGCTTCTCAGCCTTAAGAGGCTTTTCCGACAGATTCACACGATAAACTATGCCGCCGACAGCGTAATACATATAGTTGCGCAGCGAGCTGAAGGCATAGCACGAAGCCTTGTTGATGTCCTTACAACCGCTCAAGTCGCCATAGTATGCCTTGCCCAAAGCGAAGGTGCAGTCCATGAAGCACAGCATATCGCCCAATTGTATACCATAGAGATAATACTTGTTGCCGCTGCGCAGCACAGTATAAGTCACGCCCATCTTGGCATTGCCCGGATCGTAATAGGTGTTCTCCATATACACGAAGTCCATACCCGTAGGATATTCGCTGAAAGCATCGCCGGTAACCATGTCCGAACCCTTATAGCCGATAGCGATATTTTCCATTTCATTCATGCTGCAATATGAAGCGTCAGATATAGACAAACCAGGCAAGAGCGGACAGCAAGACATGAAGCACTTGTTCACATCATCATACAGAAGATAGATGGACGCATATGAAGTGGCTCCAATGTTGGCTCCTACTGCTGGAGCAAGTACAGGGAGCTTGTTTGCAGAAGCAAAAAGCCCCTGAATGCCCATATTGGAAGCCGAGTAGGCATAACCGTCGCTAACTATCATACGCATCATTCCGCTCTGATCGCAAATCATGCTCTGCGGATGCAAGACAGTCTGCTTTGCCACCTCATACTTGAAAGCGTACTCCTCCTTCCATCCGAAGCCGTTCTTGCCGAGACGTGTAGCTCCGTCGGCAGTGAAGAGATAGAACGGCGAGTCGCTGTAGCCATTGTTAGGCGCATACTGTATGCGATAAGGATGGTTCAACGCTGGCATTCCTGTACTCTTAAGAACGTCGAGATAGGTCTGTCCCGTTATGTTAGACACCATGTCCAATCGTGTCTTGCCATTGATGTCGCACAATACAAGCCATCCGTCTGATGTTGTATCGCTGACGGTCAATGCAAAGCTCTTACGCCAGAACAGTCCGGTCTTCTTCTCGGTAGCAGTGAAGTAGAGTGTATATTCGCCTGCGGGCAGAGTCACTTCCGTCTGTAGATGCTTCTCATTGCCCAACACAGTCACCTCGTTATCGCCCGACTTGTTGATGACCTTCCACTCGTAAGTGTAGGCATCAAGGTCGGTGATGTTGTCGCCCATTGACGGGTCAATGTCTATATTTGAAAGCGTAAGCACCGAAATCTGTTCGGGAACACCCGTAATATTTGGCTCGTTGAGGGAATGATAGTCATAGTTGCCCTCGTCTTGCGAACATCCTGCGAAGAGCATTGCCATTGCAAATGTCACAGCCATTATTATCTTATTTCTCATTTGATTGATTTTATTATAGATTCAACCTTTGTTTTAAAAGCTGTCACCCCATTATTCGCTAAAGAACTGGAGAGGATTGCCCTGTGCGTCAAAAGCATCGGCATCGTACACCTCACCATTGAGGCGAAGAGTCTGCTGCTGTCTGACATACAACTGCATCTGAGTGCTCACATAACTCTGCATGGCAAGTGTCATCTTCGTATCGTCATTGAAATCGGCAGGATCGAGGTCGAGAACTCTACACGCCAACTCAAACTTCTTCTGAGTAAATTCGCCCAACAATCCCTTATCCCATGCCTTTGGAGCAGTGGTAAACTGGTCGGAGAAGGCTATAGTGTATGCCAATGTTGTCACCTTGTCGCCATTTGCCATTACCTCTTCTGTAACGGGCAAGACAAAGTTGGCATTAGGTTGCAGACTCAACTTTATATGCTTAAGCTGGGTCTTGAGCACGGCTGTACGCTTAAGTGTTATCACATACTCGAACACCGTAGCCCCGGCAGGCATCTCAGCCTTCTCGGGCAACGTGTAGTCCACACCCTCCTGAGCATCGTCAGACGTAACGGTCAAGGCTATCTCGCGAGCCTGTTCCGACGGACGTCCCACCAGCTGAATCTTGACAGGTACCTGCATCTCGTCGCCCTTCTGATATACGAAGGTGACATTGGTAGCATCCTGCAACACGTTGGTATTGGTGCGATTGTTGAAATATACGCCATTGATATCCTCGAATACGTCGGGATTCTGCTCGCTGCACGACCCGAGTCCGACGATAGCCATCGCCCCAATCAAAAGAGTCTTTATTTGATATTTCATATTGATTTCTGTTTTTTGTTTTTGTCCGGAACAATTCCTAATTCCTAACTCCTAATTCCTTATCGGTTGTCGGTCTCCGAGTCGGGCAATGGAACCACGAATACCAAATCGCTTGCCTTAGTGTTCTTGCTACTTGACGACGATTTGATAATGTCGCTATAGAGGCGCTTGTAGAGATAGAACAGCTGTCCCTCGCCATACAACTCACGTATGTATTCATACTTCAGCAAGTCGGGAGTAAGGGTCTGCAGATTAGCCACGCCACGGTTGCGACGCAACGCATTGACATACTGCACGCCGTTTGCCAGATTTGCGCTTTGGCTCTCGGCAGCAATGAGGAACATCTCGCCCAAGCGAATCATCGGAATCATTGTGTTCTGAATGCTTCCGTTTGCCACCATGTCCTTATACTTATAGAAGTAGCTGTTGCTGCCCGTTGCCACCCAGTTGGCACGATAACGGTAGTCGTCCTGATAGCCACCTGTCTTCACAGCACCGCCATACACTATCTTGGTCATCAACCCATTGTCCATACGGAACACATAGTTGGGCAGACGCGAAGGGTCGAAATAGTTCTTGAAGATGTTGCCACGGCTCGTATTGGTAAGTGCAAAGAGCACCTCCGAAGAGAATATACGGTCGGGATCTTCAGGCGAACCCACTACAAGATTCTTGTCGACAAACGGGAATGTGCCATTGTCGGCGGTCTTGATAACGTCGGTAGCATACTTGAAGGCATTCGCCTTGTCGCCCATATACATATAGGCACGAGCCAAAAGAGCCTCAACGGCATAGTAGTTGAGACGCAGCGCACGATAGCGCATAAAGTTGCTTGTGCCGCTGATCGAACCGCTCATCAGCGTACCTTCAGTCTTCACGGGGTCGTTGGCAAGCAATGTGCGGGCTTCTTCAAGGTCAGCCACTACATTAGACGCCGCATCCTGTGCCGAGAGCAGAGGCTCGGGAGTGTTGGTCTGCTTAGTATAATAAGGTATAGCACTCTTGTCGCTGTCCTTAGAATAAACCGGACCGAACAGACGCAGCATGTCGAAATGCAGCATGGCACGCAATGCCATAGCCTCACCCTTCACCACATAGTAGTTGCCATTTGTGAAAAGATGCTGGTTGGCATCGATGTTTTCGAGTATCTTGTTGCAATTGAGAATCAGAGCGTAAGCCTTGTTCCATGTCTGGTCCATACGGTCGCGCCAATAGTCAGTACCATACTTGTACGAGTCGAGATCCTTGTAATTGCCCCAAACACTTGTTTCCGAACCAATGGCGTATGCTCCGCCCATCACCTCAATCATCTCCACCGAGAGCGATTTGCCATAAAGCGCCTCGCTGTTGAGGTCGATGTATATGCCGTTGAGCATCTTCTGATAGCCCTCTTCTGACTTAAGAAGTTCGTCCTCCGATATCTTGTCGTATGGCTTCACCTCCAGCCAGCTGTCGCACGATGCAAGCAATGCAACACACGCCAATATCATTGTATATAATATCTTTTTCATCATCTGTCTGTTTTAGAATGTTGCACCTATTGAGAATGACACGGTACGGGCAAACGGATAGTTGATACCACGTTCGGCCTTGACTGTCGACCAGCGGAAGATGTCGTTCATATTTGCCTGTACGTTGAGTGCCTGCATACCGAATTTCTTTGCTATGCTCATCGGGAACTCATAGCCTACATTTATCGACTCGCAAGTAAGCGTATTCTCGTCCATCACAAAACGCGACGACTTGTCGGTCTTCTGCACCATAGAGATGCCCTTGAACTGTGCGTTGCGATTGTTTATGCTCCAGCGGTCGTAAAGCGCACGGCGGTCCTGATTGTTATATACCTCAGCCGTACCGATGTTCTCCACCTTGTCGAAGAGCGAACTGTTGAACAACTGTCCGCCATACTGATAGCGGAAGTAGCAGCTGAACGAGAATCCCTTATAATAGAATGTGGTGCCAAGCAGTCCCTCTACATCCGGCTCGGTGTCGCCACAAACCACCTCGTCGGCAGTATCGTATGTGAACGAGTATGTTCCGTCGCGCTTGATGAAGAGTTCCTTGCCTGTAGCAGGATCGATACCAGCCGAACGAACAGCCCATATGGCAGTAGGACTGCCGCCGTCGTAATAGCGTGTAGTGTTATGAAGCGATGTCTTGCCGCTCTCGTTCAGAGCTCTGAAGGCATTGCCTACGTTGGCATACTTCGACTTGGCATGTGTGGCGCTCAGCGAAATGTTCCAGTTGATACGGTTCTCGGGCATGTATATCGGCGAGAACTTCACAGTAGCCTCCCATCCCTTTGTCTTCTGCTTGCCGGCATTGAGAGCCTCGCTGGTCACACCCATTGAGCCTGGTGTGGTGATGATGGCGAGCAGCGGGTCGGTATTCTTTATGAAATAGTCGAGCGTAAGGTTGAGTCGGTTGCCAAGAGTAGTGATGTCGGCACCGAAGTTGTAGTTGATGGTCTCCTGCCATGCCAGCTCCTTATTGCCCAAACTGTTGATGACCACACCCGTACCAAAGACGTTGGTCATGAGGCTGTTGAACACGTATGTAGTGTAAGCCTGATAAGCCGAGAAGTTCTGGTTGCCGGGATTACCTACTGATGCACGAATCTTAAGCATCTGGAAAATGCCGTTCTGCTGCATCCAATCTTCATTGTGAATGTTCCAACCCAAACCTACCGACCATGTAGTGCGGAATCGGTTGTCGGTACCAAACATTGAGGCACCGTCGTTACGAAGGTTGAAGTCGAGCAGATAGCGGTTGTCATAAGCATAACCACCGTTCAGATAGAAGCTTGAAGCATGCTTGATACTCTCCGTATAACTGGGTTTGCCACCGCTCGGATAGTTGTTGGCAAACGACGGAGCTGCAAACTGGTCGTCAGTAAATCCTGTAGCAGAATAGCCGTTGGTCTTGCTTGTAGTGTTGCTGAAGTTGAATCCAAGCACAGCGTTGATCTGATGCTTCTCTGCCAAAAGCTTGCCGTATGTAGCCGAGATGTCGCCCTCGTAATACATATACTTCTGCAGACGATGCTTGAACAGACCCTTCTGCGTAGCGTCCTTGTCGTCGAAATCGGTATGTTCGGGCGACAGACGTGTGTCCTGAGTGTCGTCATACTTGGTTATACCAAACTTAGCGCGCACACGAAGGTCGTCGGTAGCAAACCATTCGGCTATGAAATTGTTGGTGAAGCCGAAGCGCTGACCCTTGTCAAAGTTGTTGAGATGGTCGTTCCACAAGGGATTTGACACCGGATTGTCGTTGAGTCCTTCTTCGGGATAATACAGATACTTGTTTATCTTGCCGTCGGCACCATACTTCTTGTAGTATGGATTGGCCTGGGCATACTCGGCAAAGCTGACCGATGGGTCGTTGGTCTCTACATAATCAATAGAGAGCTTGTTGCTGAACTGGAACTTGCCTGTACGGTATATCAAGTCGAGATTGCCGCCAAGAGTCTGACGGTCGGATCCCTTCATCACACCGTTCACCTTTCCGTAGTTCAGTCCCAAGCCATAACGCACATTGCCCTCGCCACCCTCGGCGTACACATTATGCTTATGAGTGAATCCGGTGCGCAACGGCACACTGAGCCAATAAGTGTCTACGCCCTGCTCAATGTCACGCAAACGCGAGTTGTAGAGGTCGTCGAGCTTTATCTGATTGAACGGATTGTTGGTGTTGTCCTTATATACGCCAGCCAATCGTTCAAACTCCAGTTTCTCGCGAGAGTTCATGAGGTTGTAATCCGAAAGGTCGGCAAAGTCAAGACTGTAGTCACCCTTGTACGAAATCTGCAACTTGCCTTTGGCGGGGGCTTTTGTCTCGATTACTACAACGCCGTTGGCAGCCTTCGAACCGTAGATGGCTGTAGACGCAGCATCCTTAAGCAAGGTGACCGAAGCCACACGGTTCATGTTAAGGTTCATAACAGTCTCGAGCGTTGTCTCAAAACCATCAAGAATGAAGAGCGGCTGGTTAGGATCCGAACCGTACTCTTCCTTCAGTCCGACAACACTCGACTTGCCACGTATTTCTACGTCGGGCATCTTGTTAGGATTGGAACCTGCAAGACTGTTGTCCATAATCTTGAACGAGGGGTCCAATGTCTTCAAGCTCTGAAGCACGTTCTGCGCACCGACGCTCTTAAGCTCGTCGCCCTTGAATGTGGTAGACGAACCGGTGAAGCTCTCCTTCTTACGGCGATACACACCCGTCACGACTACGTCCTTGATGTTGAGCGCATCCGACTTCATCGAGATGCGTGCAAACTCCGAATGGTTGCCGCCTGTATATCGTACGACCATCTTCTTATAACCGATAAACGAGAACACGATGTTGCACTCTCTGCTAACTGGCAGAGAGAATCGTCCGTCAATATCGGTTGTCACTGCGTTGGAGGTTCCTTCGATAGCTACCGTCACGCCAATCATCGGCTCATTATCGGCACTATCAAACACACGTCCTTCAACAAATCCTTGCTTTACTGATATCTCTGTAGGGCTCTTTGCTGTCTCATTAGTGTTCTGCGCATGGGCAGAATATACAAACGGGGGAGTAAGACAACAACCTAACAATATCCATCGACAAGCACTTGGAGTAATGTTATTCATTTGCATAAAAATACAATCTAAGATGATATTATTATTAGACATTTTGCAGATTAGTTCACAAAGATAGCATTTTTTGGCTATAATCCCCTTAAAATAAATTTATTATTTTAATATTTTTCAACACACGTCCTATTTTATATGAATAAAAATACAACCAACCGGATTTTGTAACAATCAACAAGACATAACGGCTAAAACACCTTTACGACACAGCCCCAATAACAACGGCTTTTCAAAAGGAGTCCTTTTGGAAAGCAAAAGGACTACATTTGAAGGGCAAAAGGAGTCGTTTTTATACTGGCATCACTCTTTACTGACAAAGGAAAGTATATATAAGACTAAAAAACTCATGTATTTTGTTTGATATATTAAATATTTCCAGTATTTTTGTAAATAAACTACGAAATCAAACAAAATATTCAGAATATGATAAGAAACTTTTGGGTAAAGAACTACTTGTCGATAGACGACAAACAGGAACTGAACTTTGTAACAAAGGGTTCGGCATCAGAACTTGCTGCAGAGATGCCTGACGGTACATGCCTATATAAATTAGGTGTACTATATGGTTCCAATGCTTCTGGTAAATCAAATATGCTGTGGGCATTGGATGAGGTATTCCATCTATTGACTTATCCAAAGGCTAACGCTAAAATGAAGATTTCGAGGTACATTCCCTTTGTCTTATCAAAAGACAAGCCAACAGAAATGTTTGTTTCCTTTTATGCAGAGGGAATACGATATGACTATCAAATACTTTTTGATGCCAACCATATTCTTCGTGAAGAGCTGAATTACTATCCAAAAGGATCTAAGGCTCTGTTTTACGAACGTAACTATAAAGGACAAAACCTACAAGCTGAAATCAAGTTTGGCGTAAGTCTACATATGTCACTAAAGACCCAAGACAGCATCCGTGAAAATACGCTCAATAATCATAGTGTGTTGTCTGTTTGCCTGAAGAATACTTTCAAGGAAGACATTCAGCCATTGGCTAAACTACATTCCTACATAATGGCTCATTATCATAATGTGGATGGTGACACAGAAAGCAGGGGTATAGTTGAAATCCTAAAGGATGCTTACAAAGACAGGAATAAGCATAAGTTTTTTTGCAAGATGTTGAAAAAGGCAGATTTGAACATAACAGACTTCCGTCCAATATTAGAAGACCGTACGCTCACTCAAGATTTCCGTGAACATGTTCAAAACGAAGACTTCCCAACATCACTAAAAGAAGATTTATTGCGTCCAACGGTTGAATCTGTCATATTTGAGAACCATTCAGAGAAAGGGACATTTGATGTTCCTCTTAAATTACAGTCTAAAGGTACGATTAAGTTCATCCGCATCTTGGATACTCTATACGATTTGATAAGCGACAATCACATCTATTACTTAGACGAGTTGGGAGAAGACTTACATTATGATTTGTTGTTCTATTACCTCAACATTTTCCTGTATAATTCAGACCAGTCGCAACTGCTTATTACGAGTCAAGAAACAACATTGCTGTCGCAAGACATTATAAATGATAATCGTGGAGTGGTATGGTTCGTGGATAAAAACAAGGACACCGCTTCTTCGGAATACAGTCGTGGAGACTCTTATGGATTACACAAGAATCTTTCTCTTTACAATTCTTATCGAATTGGCAGATTAGGAGCAAAGCCTGAGTTGGGGTCTATATTTGTTAATTTGGAGGACTAAAGTATGGGCAAGCAAAAGAATACTATACTTATATTAGGAGAGGGACCTACAGAGTTCTTCTACTTCAAATCGTTATGTGATGAACTGAACGGTCTGACCATAAAACCCGACTATCCCAAACATACGAGTCTCAAGGAATTGGAAAACAAGATAGATGAAGGCATTTCACTTGGTTACAACCATATATTCTGCGTAATAGATATGGATACCAAAGATAGAGAACCTGAACGTTCGCAATATGCTCGTCTGAAAAGGAAGTATGCTTCACCCATAAACAAACCAAAGAAAGGAATCTTATGTGAGGTAAAGTTCTTTGAGACTCATCTATGTACAGAGCTGTTCTTCCTCTATTATTTCCGTTATACTTCAAAGATGTACGTAGAGCAAGAATCTTTGTTGAAGGATTTGAATCAATGTTGCAATTACCGCAAAAAGATTGACTTCTTTATAAAATGCAGAGGTCTACATCCTTACTTTGAAAAGAATGGCGGAAGCTTGTCCGTTGCTATAGACAATTCCAACCATTCTATCAGTGAGACAAATGCAGGAAATCGAGATTATACATTCTCCGAATTAGGACGTATGATAGAAGAACTCAGAAGACTAAGACAATAATCCGCACTCCGCCAAATGACTATATAAACAATTGGCGGAGCAAGTATACAACTCTCCCTAATGCGCTCCAACAAGACGTTTAACATTTCTATATGAACCCAAAAAAAGGAGTCCTTTTGAATATCTCCAAAAGAACTCCTCTCATATAGGATTAAAAAAGTTTTATTTCTTTCTGTCGATTATCAGCTTGTTGTCCTTATGTACTACGTGCAGATAATTGAATTCGTTGAGATTGTCGACAAACTCCTTGATGCTTGCCTTGCGCGATGCAATGAAGTGCAGACGGTAGCTCATCAGCGAATTGTTGCGAATCTCGATATTCACGTTATACCATCGTCCCAAGTCGCGTACAACGTCTATCAGCGGCACATTGTCGAAATAGAAGTAGCCGTCTTTCCATTGTATGTAGCCCTCGGTATCAACCGTTGTCACTTCTATATCCTTATTCTCGCTGTATTCAGCATTCTCGCCTGGCTTCAGCATCACTTCCTTGCCCTCGGCATTTACAGCTACCGAACCCTTGATAAGCGTAACGTTGACATCAGAATGCGGATAAGCCTTGAGGTTGAACTCGGTACCCAATACCTTTGTATAAAGGTTGCCTGTCTCTACGATAAAGGGGCGGTGCTTGTTCTTGCTGACCTTGAAGTAAGCCTCGCCCACGAGCTTGACGGTTCGTTTGTCGCCCGTAAATCGTGTGGGGAACGTTATCTTGCTGTCGGCATTGAGCAGCACCACTGTTCCGTCCGACAGCACCAGTTCATAGTCCTTGCCTCGTGGCGTAGAGATTGTCTTCATTTCCGGTTCGTCAGAGGTGGTCTTTATCTTGGAGAAGTCGGCCTTGGTGCCGCTCACTACTACGCCAGCCTTAACGATGCTGGCAGTGGGCTTGATAGGCTCCATGTCGTCCTCGTCCTCATTGCCCATAAGTATTTCCTTGGGCGCATTGTTCGATTCGAATGCAAGCATGCTGTCGTCTTGCTTCGGAAATTGAGTCACAAGGAATGCAATCAACACCGCCGCTGCCACCGTAGCTACGGCATAAAACGCATTGCGAATGTTGTACAGGCTTGCAGGCTTCTTAGTCTCCTGAATACGTTGCGCAAAATTTTTCCATTCTCTGTCAGTGTCGATAGTGCGGCAGGATTTTGCCTTGGCAAGGCGATACTCCAAGATGATGCGTGCATCCTCGGCACTCCGCTCGTCAGAGAGAAGTGCTTCGAAGTCGGACAATGCGGGATTGTCCGATTGCTCCAGCATGTCGAGCAATTCCGTGCCTTTTATATCTTCCTTGCTGTTCATATTTTGTTTATTCATTATTAGTTATAACGACTCTTGTTGCGATTTGGTCACTTGACCTTTCTTGTAATTTACAGAAAAAGCGTTTCTTAACAAAGCCAAGCCCTTCATTATGTTCTTTCTGATGCCGTCGCGACTAAGCCCGAGTATCTCTGCCACTTCGTCGTATTTCTTGTTTTCGAAGTAACATTGCTCGATGACGAACTTGGTGCGTGGTGGCATCTCTTCCATTACCTGCTGGATGACGGCTATCCGCTCGTCCTCCTCGTCGTCGCTTGTGTGGAAGTTGGTTTCGTTGTGAAGTGCCAGATATAGCTGTGCGTACTTGTTCTTTACGTTTTCGTGTTTGATAAAGTCGAGGCAACGTCTTTTGATACCATTAAAAAGATAGGCCTTGGCATACGTCAGGTCGGGGTCATAGTCCTCCCATAGGTCTATAAGGTATTCTTCTACAATGTCGTGGGCGTTGGCCTCGTCGTTGAGTATAAACAAAGCGGCATAGAAAAGGCGAGAATAGTTTTCGTCAAACAATTCTTTAAATGATTCTTCTTTTCTCGCCTTTTTTATGCCCATTTGTATGTTACGCTATTTTGAATTTGAGCGTAAAGGTATACATTTTTGTGCAAAACAAGCACAAAAAACGCATTTTATTTTACCAAGTCATACTTCTGGTCGTAGCCCCGATCTCTCAAATGTATGCCTTCCTTCATCCATCGGGGCTCTTTGGTGCCCTTCAGATAGTAGTCGAAGAACTGCATCATGCGTATGGTCCAGTCTTTCTGGGCGGCTGGCTTCATCACGAAGTGGCCCTCACCCTTATAATTGACCATCCATGCCGGACGTTGCAATCTTCTCATTGCGAGATACAGTGCACGGCCCTGCTCGTAAGCCACAGCCTCGTCGTTGTCGTTGTGGAAGATGAGCAGCGGCGTGTGTATCTTGTCGGCATTGATGATGGGCGACATTGCCCGGTACTGCTCCTTGGCATTCCACAGCGTGGCGCCCATTCGGCTTTGCGTATCCTCGTACATGAAGTAGCGAGGCAGTCCGCTTCCGTTTCTGATGCCCAGATAGCCCGTCACCATGTCGGTGATGGGTGCTCCTATCTGTGCACAGTCGAAGATGTCGGTCTTGGTGACGAGGTAGGTGGTCTGATATCCCGACCAGCTGTGTCCCTGCAGTCCGATCTTGCCCTTATGGGCTATGCCCTGGCCGACGAGCCAGTCGACTCCGCTCACCACGGCGTCGTAGGTGCTCTGTCCTGGCGAGCCGATGGTGAAGTGGATGTCGGGCATAAACACGATGTAGCCATTGCTCATGGCGTAGGTAGCGTTGGCCATTGCACTGCTCAGCAATGGCATGATATAATGATTCTTCTCCTCTGTGTGTGTCTCATAAAACTGTACTATGACCGGATAGGTCTGCTTGCTGTCGTAGCCCTCTGGCAGATAGAGCAAGCCGCGGTTTTGCTTACCTTCGTAATTCTTCCATTCTACTATTTTGACGCTACCCCAAACGTATTCCTTCTGTTGCGGATTGGCATCGGTCACCCGCTTGATATTGGTAAAATTGGCTGTGCTGTGGCAAAGGTCGGGAAATGTGCTAACGTTCTGGCGTACCCACAGGCAATACTTATGGTTTTCGGAGAATGCCTTTATGTTATACATATAGTCGCCATGCATAAGCGTGCGTACATTGCCCTTCATGTCTATTTGGCATATCGACTGGCTCATGTCCTTATGGTGCACGCCAAGCACATAAACCTTCTCATCGGCTCCGAACACTTCCTTGTCCATATTGCTATAGAGTATGCGGTATGAGACTTGGCTGCTGCGACCGTTGCCACGTGTCATGCAGACGGTCTTCTCGCTTCCGTCGAGTGCTATCTTCCACCAGTCGTAGGCGTCGCGCACCATGACGTATTTGCCGTCGGCGGTCCATCCGGCAATGCCATACGAGGGTGCCGGTGCCGGCTTGTCGTGTGTCTCGTCGTATACGGGATAGGGAATGTCGGCCGACACATTGCTTACAGCTCCGCTATTGGCGTCGAACTTGTTCCAGTTCCTTTTGTGCGAATCGTACATCATCACCCATCTTCCCGTAGGCGACCACTTGGGCTGTTCTCTATATTCCTTGCCTATCAGCCGGCTCTGGCCTGTATGAATGTCGACGGCATATACATCGAACGGTATTTTCTCCCGCCATTCCTTCTGCTTAAGATAAGGGGTTTCGTCGGTGTATATAAGGTAATTGACATCGCCCAACTCGCGATAAGGCATTAGCATATTGCCTTCTACGGGTGCAATCTTCACAAGCCGACGGGTCTTGCGATTGTAGATATACTTGTCGTAGGCTGTACGCTGGTAGGTGCTGGCAGTCTGCAGCGTTGGCACTTCCTTCTCGTCCCATGTCCAGAGTTCCAGCTCGAAGCTGTCGTCTTTCTTGCGTGTCGGCTTCTTTCTCTTTTTGCCGGAATTGGCTTTGTCGCCAATCTCCAGCATGACATAGTTGGGATTCCTGGTCAGACTGATGCGGGCTATCTTCATGTTCTCGGGCACCGGAATCTCGTCGACACACAGCACGGTGTCGATGGAGTTGTGCTTCAGACTGAATCGGCAATACAGCGAGTCGTTGATGTCAAATCTTCCGGTAAGGGCGTTTTGGTCGAAATTGAAGTATGTGGGCATTGCCTTCTTCTCGCCCTTGAGCATAACCTTGTAGGGACCCGCCACCGCGCCATACATTATCTGCCGTTGGGCATCGCGGTCTTGCATGAACACTATGCTTCTTCCTTCGTTGAAGATGTCATAACGTACGATGTTCTCTATGCAAACACTATCCTTGGTTTTAAGATTTCTGATGATAAGGTTGTCGTGACTCTTTATGTTCTTAGCCTTATCCTCGGCTGTCTTGACCAGGGCAGCCGAGACGGGCGAACCCTTTATCGGCGCTAACGACTCGCGATGCTGCCACAACGTCTTCTTGCCCGACGGCAGATCGAGGATGTAGGTGAGAGTTTTGCCGGTAGAGTCGGTCTGCGTATAAGAGAGTTGTCTGTCCTGATTGAAATACTTGAAATTATCGACATCTCTCAATTCCAGACACTTCTTTCCTGTCTTGCTATCATAGAGTATGGTAGGTATCTTGTCGCTGTCAGAATAACCTCGCTCGGTAGGCACTATCTTGTAGGTGACGTATCTGCCTGTAGGCGACAATTTGGGATTGTCGATACGGTTCCACGAAGTACAAACCTTGACATCGAGCGGACGTTTCTGTTGTGCAAACGTATAGCCTGTCAGTAACGAACAGGCTATAAGTGCTATTAGTTTATTCATACTTCGGTAATATCTATGTTCTATTTGGTACGGTAGATATTGTCAGCCCAGTTGTCTGAGCGATAGTCGCCGATGAGATGCTTGGCAAAGTAGCGGTACATCTTCTGCTCGAAGTATTCCTCCCACTTGCCGTAACCATGTCCGGCTCCAGGAATGACGAGCATATCGAAGTCCTTGCCCGCCTTCATGAGTGCATTGGCAAGACGATAGGTGTTGGCAGGCGTAACGTTGACGTCCATATCGCCAGTCACCAGGAGCAGATTGCCCTTGAGGTTCTTTGCCAACTCCTGATTGGTCTTCACACTATACTTATATTCGTATTCGGTCTTCTTGTTGCCCAAGCTGTCGGTGACGGTCTTCTCCACTTCGCGCACACCATTGTAGCACTCCACCCAGCCACGGTTGTAGATAGTGTTGTCGTGATTGCCCGAGCACGACACGGCTGCCTTGTAGAAGTCGGGATAGGTAAGGATGGCTGCTGCAGCCATGAATCCTCCGCCCGAGTGTCCGAAGATGCCTACACGGTTGATGTCGATAAAGTCGTAGCGCTTGGCAAGCTGCTCAATGGCATACTTGTCGTCGGCAAGCGGATAGTCGCGCATATTGTTATAGCCATATACATGATACACCTTGCCACGCATCGGGGTGTCGCCACGGTGTCCCACCTTGATGACAATCATTCCGAGCTGTGCCATAGCCGAGCAATGGTTCTCGCTCAGCGCGAATGCAGTAGGAACGAAGCCATAGTAAGGGCCGGGATATACCACAGACACGATAGGATACTTCTTCTTAGGGTCGAAGTTGGCTGGTTTGTACATCACACCGAAGAGTTCGGTACGGTCGTCGGCAGCCATCACGCTGAACGGCTCTGGAGCCACCCATCCCTTTGCCTTCACATTGCTGAGGTCGGGTTTTGCCAGTTTCAGCAAAGTCTTTCCCGTGTTGTCCTTCAGCGTAATGACGGGCTCCTGATTCACCTTTGAATAGGTATCGATGAAGTACTTTCTCGATTTCAAGAAGTCGGCATTATGCTGTCCGTCTTCTACAGCCACCGGAGTGACGCCCTCGCGGTCGATATGTGCCTTGTACACTGTATAGTAGTGAGGATTGATGTTCTTCTCCTTGCCATATCCGTAGAGATAGATGGTGCGTGCGAGTGTGTCTACAGCACATATGTTACCTGCCACCCAGTTGCCTGAGGTGATTGTGTTGAGCAGACGGCCGTTGCCGTCGTAGTGGTAGTAATGGCCCCAACCCGTACGCTCTGAGCGGAAAAGGATGTCCTTGCCGTTGTTGAGTATACATACGCTCTTGGCATGAGGGTCGCGATAGGGCTTGTCCTCTTCATGAACTATGGTCTTCACCTCCATTGTCGAGGTGTTGACCGATATGAGGTCTACCTGGTCCCATGTGCGCTTGTTGCGCTCGAAGAACAACAGCTTGCCGTCGGCAGTAGCATGTACATACTGTATGTACTGGTCTTGCCACTTCTCTACAGCAGGCTTCTTGCATGTGCGTTCCTTCACGTCGATGATATTCAGAATATACTGCGTGAGGTTCTTGTCGCCGGCATATTCGTACTTGAACGTTACGAGGCTCGGCTTCTTGCTGAGCGAATTGATCACCCAGTTGTCACGACACTTGCGGTCGTCGTCTCTGACGATGAACACATGGCGGCTGTCGGGACACCAGCGTGCATTGGTTGCAACCTCAGCATCCTTTCTCGTCCTTTCCTTCTCTTCTCTGGCGTTGCCATACGAGAAGTTCTTCTCGCCGTCGAAGGTGAGCTGCACTTCCGTGGTGTCCATGCCCTTGGCCTTGTTGCCTTTCACGAAGAGATTGTAGTTCTTGGCATAGAGTATGTACTTGCGGTCGGGCGAGAACTTCATCCAGCTATATACCACTTCCCTGTCTTCGTCGTCCTTCTTCGCCTCGATATCGGTGAGCGTATTGGTGTAGCGGTTGAACCGATAGTGCTTGTCGCGATATTCAAATTCAAACCACGAAAGGTCTTTGGCAAACTTCGTGGGCGATATGCTGAGGTTTCGGGCGTCGATGGCTCCGTTAGCTTTCAGGCTCAGCTGCTCAGCCATGACGGCATTGTCGAAGAGCGCCTCATGCTTGCGCTGTGCCGGACGAACCAGATAGTAGTCGTTGCTCTTTGAGGTATCGAAGTGATACCAGAAGTTGTCGGTGTCGTTGATGGCATTGGGTATGACCGAGAGCGAGATACGGGTAGACTTGCCACCCAGTCCGAATTCATTGAAGTGTTCGGCCAACTCGTAATTGGCGAGAGGCTTGTCGACGGTAGCCTTCTGTTCGACTTGCGCCTGTGTGGTTGCACAAAGCGCCAGAGCGAGTGCTGATATCAAGAGAGATTTATTGTTCATATTGACATTTGTTATTGTTGGTTAGAACTCGTAATTGAAGTAGCCCTTGGCTCGACCACCCTTATAGAGCACGTCGATGATATTGCCAAACCTGTTGTTCTGCACAAACTCGTTGGGGAATTCCTGCTTGACTGTCACCGACTCGCAGTCGCTCGCGGCATCCTCATGCTCTATGATAGAGAATATGAAGAACTCGCCATTGTCCAAAGCAACACCCAACTGACCGGGATAGTCGTATTTTTGCTTATATGTATTCACCTGCAAATCGTTGGCATCGAGCGACACGATGTCGTGGTCGAAAGTCTTTATAAGCTTCCGCTCGCCAAGCAGCTCATGTGTAGTCTTGGGCTCTGTGCCATACTGGCAATAGTACAGCTTGTTGCCGTCGGCTATGACTACAAAGTTGTGGTTGGAGAATACAGCCATGTCCTTATAGTTGTCGATAGTGCCGAACGGACGGTTCTGCCAATCCTCCAGGAATATATACTCCTTGGAGAAATTGTAAGCCGAAGCCTGCACCTTGAAGCTCATCAGCGTATAAGCCTTGGTCTGATGATCTTGCACAAGCGCTACGTATCGTGGCTTGGCTGTTGTGTAGTCGCGTCCATTGTCCGGAGCACAGTAGGCAGGACGCAACTCGATTATATTGTCTGCCATGTTCTCCATATCAATGTCGTAATGACCCTTCACCACTACGTCGCATACATTGCCAGACAAGCGGCGGTTGTTGTCGCTGATAGACGGATCAGAATACAAAGGTGTGCCCATATCGACTATAACCTTCAATGTATTGTCCTCGGTAAGGGCAAAGATTGTGTTGCCATAGTTGCCACCATACTTGTAGTTCTGGAACAGACGCTTGAACTTCATACCATTATTAATAGGTATAGAGATGTAGTTGCCCACATGGAAGTCGGCAGCGTTAGGCTTCGGATTGCAATAGATATAGCCATCCTCTGCACGCACTGCCTTCATACTATAGGTGTATGCACCCTCAGCCAACTTGATGCCGGCAGGCTCGTCGCCTCCGAACTCTTCAAGGCTGTACACCTCGTGTTCCAAAGTGTTGCCGTTGAGTTCTTCCCAGTTGTCGCACTTCACGACAACCTCGTCGTACACCTCCATGCCATAATAACCATTATAGTCGGCATTGCCTATGTTCAGAATCATGCCGGTAGGGTTCTTGCCGAGATTCTTGTTGACATCCTGTTCGCACGACTTGTAGATGACAGAGTCGCGTGTGAATTCTTCGCCCTCATAAGTAGCCTTATACTGCATGGTCGACGGCGTGATGAAGTTGATGACAGCTCTGCCGTCGTCGGCCTTGGTCATTACAAGCCAACCTCTCTGGTAGGCTGCCATCACCTTGATGATTGTACTGGCACCATACTTCAGTCCACTCTTGTTGTCGATGACATAGAACGAAACCTCGTGTGTTCCGCTCTTGTCAAAACAGAAAGTATGGCTCTGCTGTGTGGCACCCTCTATCTTCTGGCCGTCCATAGTCCATTCGAAGCTTACGTCGGGATTCTCCTTGTCGATGGTGAACTCAAACTTCGGAAAGATTGTCACCTCCTGGCCTACAGCCAAGTTGTACTTGTCTTCAATGTCCTGGAAGTTCCAGTTGCCGCCCTTAATCTGGTTCACATCAGTATAGTCGTAGTTGTTGTCGTCGCTGATACAACTCACCGCACTTCCCATAGTGGCCAAGAGGCAAGCATATAAAAATATCTTTTTCATATTCTTCTTCACTTTAATTGTTATTATCCCGCAATGGGCACTTCAATTTCGATTCCAGTCTTGCTGTCGGTGAGCGGGCCTAAGCCCTGGGCCTCTCTTTCAGCATTGATGTTCTTGATGGTGTTCTTCAGCTTGATGGCATACTTGCGCAGCACCTGCTTGTTCTTACCGTCAAACACCATATTGTCCTTCTTTAGTTCTTCGAGGAACATCACATATTTGTCTTCGGTATATACACCTAAATAATATGATGTGACGGAGTTGCGGGGATTGTCTTCCGAACCAAGATCGTTGATTGTCCACCAGTCGGGCTGGAAGAGGCGGTCGGTAACGTTGATAAGTGCACGCGAATACTCTCTTGTGCCTTGCTTCACCTTGCCTTCCTCCACAACCTGAAGTGCGAGAAGGAAAGTCTTGGTTGCCATTTCAGGCGACTTGATAAGCTCTACATATATCTCATTCTCTTCCTGGTCGTGCTTGATTACGCAATCCTCAGGCAACTTGTAGAGATTCGAAGCAAGCGTAGTGCGCGATTCGTCAACAGCCACCCGGAAGTGCAGGTCTTCAGTCTGCACCTCTCCGAAAGCACTCACTGGTATAGCAATTCTGGCATTCTCGCCATCCTTATACATTCTGAACGATACGGTGGTAGTATCTTTAGTGAAGTTCTTGTCGAAGACAATATAGGCCTTATCGTTACTGTTGACCAAGATACCTTCCTCAGAGCATGATGCAAAGGGCAGCGCAAGACAGCCTATAGCCAATGCTGCCAATATACGATTCTTTATCTTCATATTGATATGTTCATTTTAAGCGTTCTACTTGATATTACTTTCTGATTCAGGCTTCGGCAAAACGAAGTTTTCATTTATTGCCGGGATGTCACCATGATCATAACTTGGCAATATTCGGTTCAGACGCTTGTAGATGAAGAGTGTCTGCCCCTCACCAACAAACTCTCTGCGTTCGTCGTCGATGAGCACCTTCATGAACTTCTCGGTTGATGAAACGTCACCAAAATCCGGTTTGCTGATACCTCTGCCTTGCTTCACCGTCTTGAGATAACCCTTTGCCTCCTCTACCTTGGCGGGGTCGGCCGGGTCGTAGACACATTCGGCAGCTATGTAATATATCTCCGACATACGTATCATAGGAATTGTCTTGTTGTTGACAGGACCAAACTCCGAACTCTCCGACTGCTTGTAGTACTTCAACGGACGATAGTATTCGTCGTAATACTTAGGTTCGAACTGATACTTGCATCTCCAGTCCTTGTCTTTCTCCTCACCGAAGTATTCCTCTACCATGTCACTGCTCCAGCAGAGATAGAACTGATAATACTCGTCGGCACCGTCTGAATTATGGTTGATTGCAGCATCCCAATCTACAAGTTCTGTAGGCGAGTAAAGACCGAAGATGATGTTCTCGTACATCTTGATGTTTCCTGCCTCAATATTTCTCGGACCAGAGTAAGTAGATGTGACAGCCTTGAAGAATCCGTACTTTTTCTCTTCGTCGATAAGAATCTTGCACTCGTTGTAAGCCTCATGCTTCATGCCTGCATAGAGATATACACGGGCGAGAAGAGCTGTTGCAGCCCAATAGTTGAGTCGATAGCCACGCAACGCATAGAACAGATTCTTGCCCGAAGCAGCATTCACAAAACGGTCCTTGGGCTTCAAGCTTCTGGGCTTTTCGCCTTCCACTTCCAACTTATAGAGTATAGCCTGCGCCTTCTTCAGGTCGCTGATGATATGCTCCAAGCATTCTGGCACCGAGATGTTCTCGTTAACGTAGGCAGGATAATAGTTGACATAAGGAATGTATGTCGTGCTGCCAGGATTGGCTGACGGTGCGGGGGCGTAAATACGCAAGAGGTCGAAGTGCATATATGCTCTCAATCCGATAGCCTCACCGAGAATGAGCTGGCGCTCGTATTCACTCTTATAGAATAGTGTACTGTCGGCTTTCTCAGTCTGCTGAATCAAGTTGTTGCAGTTGGCGATAGTGTTCCATGCCGAGTTCCACATGTTGTCGGTTGTAGGAGTAAGCTGAGAATTGGAGAATTTCAGACTGGCAATCTTATGCATAGCCTGTCCTGCACCCGATGTAGGAGCCTTCTCCAGACTATAAGCCTGTCCCCAAGCATCCACAATACCCCAAGTCAAATTACTGCCATAAAGACTAAACGATGCCATCTGACGGTAAATACCATTCAAGGCAGTCTGAAAACCGTCGCCATTATTGAATAAGAATTCCTCCTTGATCTCGTCAGACGGATTGATGTCGAGCCAATCCGAACATGACGAGAAGCTGATAGCCGCCATCATCAGGGAGATTATGTTGAAATATATCTTTTTCATAAGTGTTCTGTTTTAGAATTGAGCTTTCACTGAGAAGTTAAACTTGTAAGATTTCGGATAGCTAAGACCGCGCTCCTGTCTTACTGAGTTCCAGTTGATAAGGTCGCTGGTGCTTGCCTCCAGACGCAACATTCTCAAACCTAAGTTGCGCTTCAGCCACTCTCTGCTGAAATCGTATGTCAGTGTCAAGGCATTGAGGCGCAAGAACGAGTTGTCCTGTACAAAGCGTGATGTTGGCAATGTGGTCAGCGAGGCATCCTTGATGTCCTTAAACTGAGCTACGTCGCCCGGCTTCTGCCAACGGTCGGTGAGTACACGCAAGTCAACATTGCCGTATTCGATATTGGCATTCTCTACACGGTCCACCAATGTCTGGTTGTACTGCTGGCCGCCCCACTCATAGAGGAACGAAGCGAAGAGACTCCACTGCTTATAACTTATGTTGACACCGAATGCACCGTTAAAGTCGGGCTGTGTGTTACCGCATACCACTTCCTGCGTTGCATCCCACTTGTTGGTAACGGTGCCATCACGGTTAAGGAATATCTCCTTACCAGTGCTCGGGTCGATGCCCAACGACTTGACAGCCCAAATAGACGTCAACGACTGACCCTCCTCATACTGTGCGATAGGCACCGAATAGTTGGCATCGCTGAGCGAGCTGCCGATGCTCTCCTGATTCAGCTGCTCCTTCTTGTAGAAATCGGCTACACGCTTGTTGTAGGCACGCTGAGAATCAGAAATCTTCAGAATCTTATTGGTGTTATGAGCAATATTTCCCCAGAAGGCAACGAGCCAACTCTTGTTCTTGATGGCATCGTAGCGAGCAGTCAACTCAATACCCTTGTTCTCAACCTCACCCATGTTGTTCTTATATGTAGAGAAACCAGATGTATTCGAAAGACTTACGTCGTTCACCAAGTCGATGGTCTTCTCGTAATAGTAGTCGAACTCAAGCGTGAGACGCTCCTTAAAGAGCTGTGTCTCAATACCGAAGTCGTACTTGTCGGTCTTCTCCCATGTCAGGTCCTTGTTGCCCAATGCCTTGAGCACAGCACCGTAACCCGTAGCATACCACTCGTCGAAGAGAGGATCGTAAACAGTCTGAGCAGCATAGTCGGGGAAGTTGACCTTACCCGTACGTCCATACGAACCGCGAAGCTTCAACTTGTTGACATACTGATTGCCCTTCAAGAAGTTATAGTTGTGGATGTTGATACCGGCACCTGTCGAGAAGAAAGGAGCCCAACGCTGATTGGAACCGAACTCTGAAGAACCGTCGAAACGCACCGACATATCAAGCAAATAGATGTTGTTCCAAGTATAGTTGGCAGTAGCAAGCATACTCACCATGCGCGATGTTCCTTCAGTCTTTGTCGGCTTCTTGTATATCTCGTTGGCATAGTTGATAGAGTGGAACTGACCTGAAGGGAAGCCACGATAATGTGCCGAAGTATTGTCATAATTAGAGGTGTTTACCTCCCAACCAGCCGAGCCGTTCAAATTATGCTTGCCGAAGCTCTGGTTGTAATAGATGAATGCGTTGCCGGCAAGAGTCAGATTGTTGCCCGATGTAGTATAGAGGTCGCCCAACTTGTCTTTCATAGTAGACGCATTGTCGCTGTCGACACTTGTCTTTGACGACAACGGGTCGACAAAACGCTCGCTGCGGCTGTATTTCTTGGTCACACTAAACTGTCCCTTAGCCATCCAGTAGTCGTTGATATACCAGTTGAAGCTGAGGTTGTTGATAAATTCATCGTACGAATTCCAGTTATAGTTGCCAAGTGTAGCCTCATAAAGAGGGTTGTTTACAGGTCGGTTGCCACTGTTGCGTGAATAGTAGAGCTTCTGTGTCAGCTCACCCTTCTCATAAGGAGTGTCGTAGGGCATCAATCCTGTATAATCGCCAAACGAACCGTAAGGCGACTCCTTCGACTTGGTATGGTTGAAGGTAGTAGTGTTCTTCACCTGGAAATTCTTCAAGCGATAGTCCAATGAGATACCTACGCTGTAGCGGTCGCGACCAGAATCCTTCATCACGCCCTGCACCTTGTTGAAAGAGCCGTCGATGCCATAACGCAAGTTCTGTGTACCACCCTCAATGAATACGCTATGCTTCTGGTCGAAGCCGTTGCGCAATGGTATAGAAAGCCAATCGGTGTCTATACCTCTTTTAATAAGAGCCAGCTTGGTGTTGTAGGCATTCACGCCGTCAGCCTCGCTGGTAATGTTGCTCGAACCCGAACCTCCCTTGTCAAACAATCCTGCACGACGCTCTATCTCCAGCTTCTCCGAAGCGTTGGCAAGGTTGTAGTCGCGAAGGTCGGGAGTCTCCAATGTACCGGTGAAGCCATACGACACACGTACCTCACCCGGCTTCGGGGCCACGGTAGTTACTACCACAACGCCGTTGGCTGCACGCGAACCATAAATGGCTGTAGCGGCAGCGTCCTTCAGGATAGTGATACTTTCGATACGTGTAGGGTCGAGGTCGTAGATTTTCTCAATGCTCACCTCGAAACCGTCCATGATAAATGTAGGAAGGTTAGGATTGTTCTTAAGATTCGACTTTGAGAGCTGGTCGGTGTCCAAAGCACGGTTGCCCACACCCGACTGTCCACGGATAGTCATCTCAGGCATAGCGTTAGGGTCGGAACCGAACTGTGCGTTGTCCAAAATACGAAACGAGGGGTCGAAGCTCTGAATAGCGTCAAGAATATTGGTCTGCGAAACCTTACGGAGGTCGTCGCCCAAAATCTGAGTAGAACTACCGGTATAGCTGTTCTTGTTGACGTTGCGATAGCCCGTCACAACGGTTTCACCCAAATGCTGCGATTCCTCTTCGAGAGTGACCTTAATGTAGCTGTTCTGTGTTGCAGAGACATTGACTCTCTTCTTCTTCATACCGATGAAAGAGAATTCCAAAACAGCCTTTGCGTCCTTAAGGTCAATCTTAAAAACGCCTTCAACGTTAGTGGTAGTTCCATTATGCTTGTCTACAACTGTAACAAGAACTCCCGGAATAGGGCTGCCATGCTCGTCGAGCACGACACCGCGCACGGTGTGGTCGCCCCTGTCGGCACCATCCGAAAGGCTAAGAATGCGCTTCGCCCTCTTGGTCACATTAATATATTTGCCATTAAACTTGTAGTTGAACGGCAGCCTGTCTAACATGGTTTTCAGTACATAGCTGACCTCCCGCTGTTTTGCAGAAACAGTCACTTTGTAGTTCTGCACTTCGTCGTAGGTGAAGAGCACCTTATAGCCCGATGCCTTCTCTACCTTTTTCAGTGCACTCGCCAATGGCTCGTCATTGCAAGTGATGCTGATCTTCTTGTTGGGCGACTGCGCCATAATGACGGCACAATTTGTCAGCAAAAAGAGCATCATGAAGGCTATCTTGAAAGCCTTCAACGTTGCGGAATGAAACTGTTGATACTTCTTTCTCATAACTAATATAGATTATTTTTATTGGTTTTTCTTTCAGTTACACGATTTATTAACGATTATAATAACAATATGGTCCCCGTAAAATTAAATAAATTTCAACAAATGTAAAAACAGAAAGAAAAAACAAAAGCGACTACCACCCGACGAAGGTGATAGTCGCTATATAATATAAAAGGTATAAAAGATTTTACTTCTTCAGTAGTTCATCGAAGAGCTTTGTTGTCTGGGGGTCTGACGGACGCGGAGCATCGGCCTTGACGATCTTGCCCTCACGGTCGAGAAGGATGAAGCGGGGAATGCCATTGATGATATACTTCTGCATGAAGTCGCTGTTTGTGCCAAGATGCAGCTGTATGCCCTTCATGTCGCCCTTCTGAATGCGCTTCTCCCAAGCCGACTTGTTGCTGTCGCACGAGAGGCTTACGAAGTGGATGTCCTTGCCGGCATACTGCTCCTCAAGCTTTGTCATATAAGGCAGCTCGCCACGGCACGGACCACACCATGTTGCCCAAAAATCAATAAGGATCGGTTTTTGAGATAACATCGAATTCTTCTTTACTAACAATTTTCACGAATTTTACCTCTTGTTTACATTATACTTATTTAATCGCAAATAGGAAATAATAAGCTAAAACTAAAATACCTAAAACAATTTGAATTAGACTTGGAAACTCCTGTAAAAGACCCATTGAGAGAATTTTTAAGAAACATAAATCCACTTGAAGTAACACCAATGGAAGCCTTAAAACTCTTAGATGAAATGAAGAAAATTAAATAGAAACACTTTATTCGTACGAAAAAGGTGTAAATTACTTTATACTATGTAGTTTTTATTTTAATATACTATAGAACATAAAAAAACACTGATTAGGAAATAATCCTTTCAGTGTTTTTAAAACTAATTTTAGCAATATTATTAAGTATATCTTTACCCTTTTCTTTAACGATAAGTTTACCAACTTCATCTACCTTAACTCCAGCACCTTTAGGAATAGACATGTCTAGTTCTTTTTCTAGTTTTTCTTGCTTATCTTCTATATTTTAGGCAAATTGCTGCACGTCTTTATGGAAGGTGGAATCAGGCAATCCGGCTGTTGCCATGGGGATTTATGCTGCAGTACTCCATGCGCTGAACAACATGGATAAAGATCTATTGCTTGTAGCAAAGGACGATGAAATGGGGAGAAAGTTGCAGGATTTGGAGCTGAAAACGCGTAAGCGAGCAACAAGGAGGGCTAGGTAATGTCAACTGATCAAAAGCTTATTTACGTGTATGATGACTTTAACTTTGAGCAGCCTTTGATTATGGGAAGACTTTATGTTAATGTGATTAGTGTCAGATTCCTCCTCAACCTTGCTAATTTAATTTGTTCACCTAATGTTTTTAATATATTTTCCGTAGCCGGCATTATATTATATGCTGCCTGTTTCATAAAAGCACATCCTTTACTTAATCCTTATGTTTTCTATTATAGACATAAAGTGCTGTAATGTCAACAATAGAAAGCTTATCGTGTATTGAAGTATACAAATTCAAAACGCAAAAAACGCTCTGCGTACTACCCAGGTAATACGCAGAGCGTCAAGTCTGCTTATCGCTAAAGGTTTTGATAAGAAGCTAAACTAAACGCCGGCCTCATATCCTCTATCTGTCTACGGGATAATCCATAATTGCAGGCAAGCTTTTCCCAATTATTATCTACTGTTGATAGAGGCGGTGTGCAGGGGATAGAAGCCCTGGCCTGCTGGTTTGGCGGCAGTCATGAGGGCGCAGATGATGTAGGCATATATTTGAGCGCGTGCCGCCAAGGTCAATGGTCTGAGCCGGAGCTTGTCGTGAGCACGCAGGAGCCGTGCTGGAATCCTGTGCTGAA